>JAABUX010000112.1_pt1 | contig 141977 bp, 134 predicted proteins | sample 5561851 | NCBI WGS metagenome assembly JAABUX01 (sample SAMN10711883, study PRJNA513361) | rock metagenome | isolation source: Antarctica rocks | place: Antarctica: Victoria Land, Richard Nunatak red sandstone | collected 2016-01-03
GGTGTATAATGAGAAGAGACTTCATTCCAGCCTCGGATATCTACCTCCTGCTGAGTTTGAAGCAGGCTATATACTACTAGTCAGAAGTTGACTCTCCTCTGTGTCCGGTCAAATGGGTTCACTCCAAGGCTATGCCCTCTCTTCTCTCGATTAACAAAAAAGGAGGACATTATGCCACAGGTTCAGCAACTACACATGATTTCGATTGGCAACAAGACTATTCTGGCGGAAGACGCAGGCTTTGCACATGGCTATGACGCAGGATACGAGACCTATTATTGTTATCATCGTAACGATGACGTGTTCGACTTATCGCTTTTGCTCTTTCAACTCAGAAACGGATGGAACAGTGATTGTTCAGAGATAGAGACGACAGGCTATATCATGGGCTGGTTTGCCGCCTTTTATGAGCAAGAGAAAGGGCAACTGTCTCGTTCTATAGACGTGAACGCAGAGAACGCGACATCTGACTCTATTCAACAAGTAAGCTAACAAAAGATAGAGAAAAGAGAAGGTATCCATTATGAGCAAGCGTTCGTACAAGTACCGTTTCTACCCGACGCCCGAACAAGCACATAATTTAGCGTGTACTTTTGGGTGTTGCCGCTTCGTGTACAACTGGGCGTTACGCTTGCGAACCACTGCCTATCTTGAGCAAAGGCATCGCTTGTATTACAATGACTTATCCGCAGCACTCACAGTCCTCAAAAAAGAGGAGGGAACCGCATGGCTCAAAGATGTATCAAGTGTGCCCTTGCAACAAAGCTTGAGACATCTTGACACGGCACTGGAAAACTTCTTTGAGAAACGTACCAAGTATCCTACTTACAAAAAAAAGCACAACAAGCAATCAGCGGAATATACTGTATCAGCCTTCACTTGGAATGGAGCATGTCTCAAGCTTGCTAAACAGGACGAACCACTTGCCATTGTCTGGTCACGTCCATTGCCAAAAGATACCAAGCCATCGAGTGTCACCGTGTCAAAAGACTCAACAGGACGATATTTTATCTCCATATTGATAGAGAAAGCTATCACGCCCCATCCCCCTCTCGACGATAACAAGAGCATTGACCTTGGCTTGAAATCGTTTGTCATTACCAGCGACGGCGAGACTATTGCCAACCCAAAATACTATGTACGTGATGAAAAGAAACTTGCAAAAGCACAACGAAGACATGCCAAGAAACAAAAAGGAAGCAAGAATCGAGAGAAAGCCCGACGACAAGTAGCGCGGGTCTATGCGCGGATTGCCGATCAACGCTGTGATTTTCAGCACAAGCTTTCGACCAGACTGATACGCGAGAACCAAGTGATCTGTCTGGAAACGCTAGCGGTCAAGAACATGCTGCATAATCACAAGCTTGCCAAAGCGATTCAAGATGTTGGGTGGTCAGAGTTTACGCGACAACTGGAATACAAGGCGGAGTGGTACGGGCGCACAGTTATCAAGATTGAACGCTTTTATCCAAGTAGTAAGCTGTGTCATGTTTGTGGGTATGTGATGCAAGACATGCCTCTTGAAGTACGAGTGTGGACGTGTCCGCAGTGTCATGCTGTGCATGATCGAGATATCAATGCAGCAAAGAACGTGTTGGCGGCAGGGCTTGTCGCCTCTGCCTGTGGAGACCATGTAAGACCCGCAGTGGCGAAAGCCGTTGTTGGCGGTGGTCGGCGAAGCAGGAAACCTTCTTCGTGAGGAGAGGAGTCTCACCCTCTTCGTAGGGATGGGAAAAGGTCAAGTTCGGCGTCTCTGTACGTGATGTGGATTGTGCGTTCAAGCTCTATCGCTCACAGTTCTTTCGTCACCATCAGCTTGAAACGCGCGGCGCAATGATTAACGCCGAGGTGCTGTACAAGCTTGGGCGTTACGGCTACACCTATACTGAAGTGGGTGTGCCTCACCTGCCACGACAGGCAGGTGAGGCAACGGGAGCGAAACCTGCTGTCATTCTTCGTGCGTTACGCGAAATGTTTATCTTCGCTCGCAAGTGGCATGCGGAAGAAAGCCACGAAGCAAGCCAACGATGGTACGGTGCTGTATAAGTGTAGTTGACTTGAGAGGGAGGGATGACGCTATTATGATACTCTATGCACTGGTCACGAGACTAGTACGCTATTTCTTTCGTTTTCGCATTGTGCGCTATGGGTTCATCGGGGGTATCTGTATACCCGTCCATTTGTTGTCGCTCGCTGGCTTTTTGTACCTGTTGGGCGACAAGCTGTATCTAGTCGCCCTCCTATGTACATTCGAGGTAAGCACCACAATAAACTTCATCTTGAACCAGCTATTCACCTATCGTGAGCAGCAACATCTAAGCCCACTCGGCTGGCTAAAACGTGCCCTGAAAGGTCAGTTAACCAGTCTGACCTCTCAGACTGTCACCTTTTGTGTTGCTGTTACCTTTACCTACATGCTGCATCAAACGCCCTACCTTGGCAGTTTTGTAGGTATTGTAAGTGCTTTCTTCCTGAACTATACGCTCTCGAAGCGTTTTGTATTTAATCCAATTCCTATCATAAAACCTATAGAGGATGTATACACAGAAGTAGTGCAGCAAGCGTTATTACCTACTGCGCTACAATTAGATTCGGCAATGCAAATGGACGTTGTACGTGCCACGAATACTGCACGTCCTAGAGCGTACAAGCGATCTGCACACACTATTCGCCCAATCCGTTTGCAGCGTTGGACAGAAGATGAGGTTGCCGTTACTTCCATCGGTGCGAACGTTAAGGCATAAATGGGAGCCAGAGCGTTCCCTTTGCTCAACTACACAAAACGTGCGTAGCCCACGCATGGGAGTATAGTAGAAGCCCCTTGTGGGCTTCCGTCGGCTAGCTAGGTGCTATCACGATCCCTATCGAAGGACTACTCGCGCTTTTTCAAAAATGGCGGTATATCCACCGACTCTTCCTCGTCCAATCGTTCCTGGCGGCGACCGAGACCACGCAGACCGCGCAGATCGTCAAGACTGCGCTGCGGACGCCCCGGCGGTGTAGCAGGTACATGCGGTTGAGGTGCTGATCGCTGCTTCTCGGCCGGTTGCGACGGTGGTTGCTGTCCCCTCGGTGCTGGGAGTATTTCCTGTCGTTGCGGCTGCGGTTGTTGTGGGAGTATCGCACGTTGCTGCGGCTGCTCTGCTTTCAAAGCCTGCAAGCGTACCGTGTGGAGTTCTTCCATACCTGCTGCAATCAGAGTGACGCGCATCGCATCATGAAGTGTGGGATCGACAACAGCACCAAAGGTGATATCCGCCGCCGCATCAATCGCCTGTCCGATACGTTCGGCAATTTCGTTCACCTCGAATAGCGTCATGTCTTCACCACCACTGATATTGAAGAGGACACGCTTCGCACCGCGAATGGTCACGTTCAGAAAACCGCCCGCGATAGCCTCTTCCGCCGCCTGTTGAGCGCGGTTTCGTCCCTGCCCCTGTCCAATGCTCATAAGTGCCGTGCCAGCCTCTCGTAGCACACTACGTACATCAGCGAAGTCAACGTTGACCATCCCTGGCACATTGATAACTTCTGCAATACCCTGTACGCCCTGTCGTAACACGTCGTCTGCGATTTTGAAGGCGTCTGCAAGGTTACGATCACGACCAACCGTTGAGAGCAGCCGATCATTAGGTACGGTGATGAGAGCGTCTATTTCTGCGCTCAATTCTGCAATACCATCTTGCGCGATGCGGCGACGGCGCGACCCTTCAAAGGTAAATGGAATGGTCACAATACCAACGGTGAGGGCACCGAGTTTTTTCGCGATAGAGGCAACAACGGGTGCTGCCCCTGTTCCAGTGCCACCACCCATACCGGCTGCGATGAAGACAAGATCGGCATTTCCCAGTACCGCCCGAATATCAGCTGTACTCTCAGTGGCGGCACGCATCCCAACGGCGGAGTTGCCCCCAGCCCCCAGTCCCTTTGTATGATGATGTCCAAGACTCACGCGGTCTGCCGCTGGCGAAAGGGAGAGTACCTGCGCGTCCGTATTCATGGCAACAAAACGCACACCGCGCACTCGTGCGCTCATCATGCGGTTAATTGCGTTCATACCGCCACCGCCAACGCCGACTACAACGATATCAACGGCATGCTGTCCTTGCATGGATGGGTCGAAAGGCGAGTGGGAAAATTGCGGTGATGAGGCTATATCACCGTCGGTATCGCGTGCCTGCCAGTCTGGTCGAGTCCGTTCGTTTTGCTGATTCATACCTGCTTCTTCCACCTCTTGCCGGAGTACGGCCCACTGGTCTTCTTGCCTCTCGTACACGTCTGGTCGTGCATTGTTGGTGGCCCGCTCTACCCATTGTTCCTGGGCTAGCTCACGTTTATGAGCATCATGGGACATTGGTTGCATGCAACCCCCTCTATCCTGACGTTTCAACGTAGGCGTGTACTATAATGCAAGGCATTCTACCTTTATCGCATTGTAACAAGAGTGTCAAGTTTTTGCAAGCGGCATTTTCCTTGCGTTCACAGACAAAAATGTCTCAATGTCAAAGACATTGAGACATTTTTGTCTGTGAACGCTTAATCCTTCTTGAGCGAAATGCCGCCACCAGTCTCTTTAGCCGCTTTCTTCTCTTTGGCCGCCTCTTTCTTCTGCTTGTTCGATTTCGGCGCGGCCTTCTGTGTCTTCTGTGTCTTCTTTTGCTCTTTATTTGCCATTCTTGTATCACCTCCAGACCCGTTGTAAGATTGCATTGTAATATAGTGATACCACTATCAGTGCCAGTTCGTCAAATACAAGCGAACGGAGGATGTCTTTCTGGCTAGCTTACCTGCTGTCGCTCCTGATAGGTCGCCAGTGCATGTGTAATCATACGAAGAACACCTCCAACATCCATCGGCTTACGTAACTGATAGATACCACGCTGCTCAAGTTCTTGCGTCGGCAACGTCGCGCTCATCATAATTGCGGGCACGTTCTGAATATCATCTTGCCCACGCAAACGATCATATAATTCCAGGCCATTGATCCCCGGCAGACGATAGTCAAGTAACATGAGGCAAGGTTGAATATGCGATACCTCTTCTAACGCGGCCAAACCATCATCTATCACGACTGTGTTATAGGGCGTTTCCTCTTCGATGAGTTGCTGTAGAAAGTGTCCAATATCTGCATCGTCCTCCACAATCAGAATAGTCGTGTTTCGCAGACTAGGAGCGGCTGGTGGAATGACCTCCAGTGGCATGTTCGTTCCTTTCTTAAATGTTTTTTGGGTTAATCTATAAAGGGATAGTATACTGATATCTAACGGATTTGCAAGAGGTTTGGTGACGAATATTTTGCCTTCAACGAAATACTGTTGCTAGCCGTGGAAGCGTTCCCGTGAGTTGTATAATACAGGCGTAAGACAAGTATAAGACAATACAGAGAAATGTAATAGGAGTATCATGATACAGGCACTTATCTTCGATTTCGATGGACTAATTCTTGATACGGAGGAGTCAGAGTTTCAGTCATGGCAAGAGGTGTTTGCGGAAAATAACGCACACCTTCCGCTCGACCAGTGGGCTGTGTGTATTGGGACTGGGGCCGAATCGTTCGATGTCTACGGCTACTTAGAAGAGCAAATCGGGCATGCAGTCCAGCGAGAGGAGATCGCGAAAAACCGCCGTATGCGACATGATGAACTCCTTGCGCTCAAAAATGTCCTCCCTGGCGTCGAGTTCTACATTCTCGATGCTAAACGTCTCGGCTTGAAACTGGGCGTTGCCTCAAGTTCCTCGCGTGCATGGGTCACGGGTCACTTATCACGCCTCGGCCTGCTCTCCTACTTCGACTACCTGCGTTGTGGCGACGAAGTGCAGCACAAGAAGCCCGACCCGGAACTCTACCTCGACGTTCTCAAACATTTCGGCATCGCAGGCGAACAAGCCATCGTGCTGGAAGACTCGCCCAACGGCATCCGCGCTGGACAAGCGGCAGGCATCTTCAGCATCGCCATCCCCAACGTCGTCACCGGACAACTCCCCCTCGAACACGCCGACCTCCGCCTAACATCAATGGCTGCTATGCCGCTAGAAAAGCTGATTGCATTGGTTGAAAGCAAACAGCAACAGGTGCGAGCATGAGTAGCTATGACGAGATTGCGGAATGGTACGATCAGAGTGTGCGTGCTGGCTCACTCCTTCATGAGTTGGTTGAGCCGACACTTTTTGCGTTGATGGGCGACGTAAAGAGCAAGCGTATCTGTGATCTTGCATGTGGACAGGGCATTGTTGCCCACAAGCTTGCACAACGTGGTGCGCGTGTCGTTGGCGTTGACATATCTACGAAACTTCTTGAGATTGCACGCAAGGAAGAGCAAGACGAGCCACTTGGCATTGTCTACATTCGTGATGATGTGCAAACGCTATCAACGCTCAAGGATGCCGAATTTGATGGAGCTGTGTGCAATATGGCATTGATGGATATTCCTGATATCGAAGCTACATTTCAGCAAGTTCAGCGTATTATGCATTCCTCTGGCACGTTTGTATGCTCCATCGTTCACCCCTGTTACCCAACATCAAAATTATGGCGACTAGCGAACGAGCAAAAAGGCATTGATAGTACCGTTCCAGGATACTTTGAAGAGGGCTTCTGGCGTTCAGACAACGCCAACGGTGTGCGTGGCAAGGTTGGTGCTTATCATCGCACCATGAGTACCTATATGAATAATCTCGTTGAAGCAGGCTTCATGATACAACATATCGCTGAGCCACAAGCAACTGGACAACTTGCGGAACGTTTCTCAGCCCATCGAGAGGTACCCGCAACGATGGTGTTTGCATGCAGGAAATTGTGAATAAACACACTTCGTAGGGGCCATAATTTATTACGCCCTGCTACGTTACAATCGGGTCGAGGGCGTAATAAATTATGGCCCCTACATTGCTATATACGCGGTGCAATACCACAAAAACCTGCATTGCTCCATCCTATAGCGACCCCTTTTTTCTCACCTCGATTACAAAGATAATCGTACAACGTATGAGCCTTTGTTGTCTCTTTCCAATCCTGTTCAGCTTTAGCATATGCACTACGCGCCGTTCGTTCGCCCCCTGAACCGTCACCATCAACAGCAGTATCGACAACTATGCGTTGCGCCCCACTATCAAGCAGACGCTGACCAAACGACTCAACATTGGTATAAGGCAGACATGGACTAACCGTAATCTGGATATGCACACCACTCTCACTCGCAGCCTTGACTAACCCCCATCGCTTCTCTAACAATGGACCACCCTTGAGATGTTTCAAATACTCCTGATCGTTTGTCTCGATTGTGACCGATAACCACGCGTAAGGAATGTCTCGCAACAGTGGTAGGTCACGTTCCGCGAGCGGAGAACGTGTCTGAATAACTAGCAAGTCCAGGTCTGGGTAACACGCAAACACCTCAAGACATTGCCGCGTCATCTGCTGTGTATTCTCAAGCGGTTGGTAAGGGTCGGTGGTACTGCTCATAAAAATACGTAGCTTGCGTCGTGTCTCTGGCTTCATTTTCGCTAGCGTTGCATCTAGCAACGTGGCGGCATTCGTCTTGACCTGCACGGCCTCACCCCAGGCCGCAGTAAAGCCACTGAAAGACCAGTTGGGTAGATATTGCGCGTAACAATACATGCCACACGTTGTCTGTCCAAAGCCGCACCCAATATATGCCGATAACGCGTGTGTAAATGGATACGGTCCCTCCGCCAAAAAACCATTACGCTGTGGCGTCAAAATTCCCTTAGCCTCTTTAAGCGCAACTTCCATATATACCCCTTCCTGCGATAACCACGATTAGAACTTTTATTCTATTCCATTTTACACTCTTTATTGGGTGTATACAATGGTACAAGGACAATTTCTAATACAACAAACTCCCTTTTTGATGGTAAGATACTATAGTCTCCCTGAATTTTTGCTTGCAGAAGATTAGAAAAGGACAACACAACATATGCCACAATCAATCATACAAGTCGATGCCTTCACCAACAAGCCCTTCGCGGGCAACCCTGCCGCCGTCTGCATCCTAGCAGAGCCATGCGACGAACAATGGATGCAGCAGGTCGCACAAGAAATGAACCTTGCCGAAACCGCGTTTTTAGTTAAGCAGGACGATGGTTATAATCTGCGCTGGTTCACGCCTCTGGTCGAGGTCGATTTATGCGGCCATGCCACGCTTGCCAGTGCCCATGTGCTATGGGAAACGGGCCAGTTGCCAGCAGGCACACAGGCTCGCTTTCACACACGTAGCGGCCTACTCACTGCTGAGCAACGAGGCGAGGAGATTGAGCTAAACTTTCCCGTCAAACTTGCACAGGAAGTGGACGAACCAGCCCATCTGTTACAGGCTCTGGGTGTTCCGGCCCAATACATCGGCAAAAACGAGTTCGACTATTTAGTAGAGGTTGACTCCGAAGACGTTGTGCGAAATATGCGTCCCAACTTCTCGCTACTGGCCTCGCTCCCTGTGCGTGGCGTGATTGTTACCAGTCGTGCGAACACAGAGGGCTATGATTTTGTGTCGCGCTTCTTCGCACCCCAGGTCGGTGTGAACGAAGACCCCGTAACAGGCTCGGCGCATACCTGTCTCGCCCCCTACTGGAGCCAGAAGCTCGGCAAGGATGCGATGATCGGCTACCAAGCCTCCACTCGTGGTGGCATTGTGCGCGTACAACTCAAAGGGGATCGCGTCCTACTCGGAGGGCAAGCCGTAACAGTGTTGCGTGGTGAGCTTATATAAACAAAAATGCGAGAACAATGCGGACGCGTCCGCATTGTTCTCGCATTTTTGTTTATATTTATTAGCTGCGGCCAGGAACTTTTTCTGGCTCTATCACGATCACGACGCGCTCATCGCCTGGCTGATTCCAAGGATAGACATCCTGATCGAGGTACTTTTTCGCCATTTTGTTGATAAACTGCTTGTCAGGGTCCTCATCGACGCGTACAACCTTGCCGCGAACTTCGAGATAGCGGTATGGGTCATTGGGATCGACGATTGACACGGCCACACGCGGCTCACGCTGTAGATTATGGAATTTCTGTCGCCCCTTCGTCTGGCTGAACATAATATGCGAACCGTCCCACTCGAACCACACTGGATTGTTCTGTGGCTCGCCCTTTGGCCCAATCGTCGCGATATTCGCCAGTGCTTTCGACTCTAAAAGATTGTTAAACTCTGCCGGAATTGTTATTGCCATGCTAGTATTGAATCCTCTTCTATATTTTTCTCAAATGCTATATTTGAAATAGTTTCTGCACTACTTCGTATAACGAAACGAACATGATTTCTATTCCTGATAAATTTCACCTCATTGCCCCACTCCACACAAATATCATATACTCTTCTTTGTAAGTCACCGACACAGGTGTTGGTAACAAAAGCTATTTTGCTGTAAGGAGATACGCCAATGATCCAACTAACCGCCCTCTACGGACATCCACAGGACCCAGCCGCCTTTGACAACTACTACAAGCAAACGCACTCGCCGCTTGCTTCAAAAATTCCGGGACTCAAAGGTTACATCGCCAACAAACCCTCCGCCATTAGCCCACAGGAGAAATCGCCCTACTACCTCATCGCCGAACTTTACTTCGACAGCATGGCGTCTCTGCAATCCGGCCTCCAATCATCCGAAGGCCAGGCAGCCGCAGCCGACACCCAGAACTTCGCCACAGGCGGCGTCGCCCTCGTCATCGGCGAAGTAACCGTCTATGCCCCCGTCTCGGTGGGGTAGGTGGTCTGGAATTTGTGTGACTCAAGATGAACGGGCGATCCCTTGTGGTCGCCCTTGGTTAACAAAAACCACCCAAACGCCTTCCAAAATCATTGACATCTCCCCCACATTCTGCTAACATGCCAGTGTTGCACCCATAGCTCAGTGGATTAGAGCATCGGTCTTCGGAACCGAGTGTCGCAAGTTCGAATCTTGTTGGGTGCATTTTCCTTCAAAGTTACCATTGACGATGTTCAGGTAGAGACTCAAGCGGTATAAAGTGAAGTTTAGCTAATGTTTTCGTGAGATTATCTACAAACATCTTAAAAGAAGGAACGGTAGCCAGCATGTCGAGATCTATTTGACGCGCTAAGGGATCATATCTAGTAGCAAAATCTATTTGCCGGTGGCGGCTTGGACGTGTATTATTCACTTGGCGCATAAATTCATTTAGTATGTTCTTGGGGTTTGAGTATTGCTCAACAAGTGCTGCTCTTCCAGGTAAACCAGCATCTCTAGGGTTTATACTTGTGCCAACAACCTCACAGAGAGTTCCCCTACCTTGTTTTTTAGGTATCACTACGGGGTCTGATACATCTACTATTCTTTCTCCATAGAGATTTATGATGTTTTCGGCTGTTCTTTGAATAATTGGAGGTAAAAAACGTGTGTCAGATGAACCCTCCGCATATAATGCTAGTACTAAAACCTCCATCATTCTCTATCTTTCGGTGAAATCATCTATAGTTGCTTCAAGTTGCTCGCTATTGAGGTATTTCTTTATTTGATCAATTGTGTAACTTTCCTCTTCCTTACTTACGTCGATATCCTGCAACTTTAATTGCGTATGAGGACCTACCACCTGTACTACTCTAGTGACTCGTTGGGGCGGTGTTTCTTTGTTGTGGGGTACTACACGAGTTACCATATATGCGAAAAGAAGTGCTTTTCTAATATCGGGCTGGCTAATGAAAACTGGTGAATGAGTGTTGACAAGAAGCTGCCTTAGAGGAGCGTCTACTTGTTTCTCATCATAGAAATCTGTAGCTAACTCGCGTAGCAAATGTGCAATATTCTCTAATCGAAAAGGATGTACGCCATTTTCTGGCTCTTCAAAACAAAGCACTCCTCTATGTTGTGGATCATTTTTTAGTGTTGCCAGTGCTAACATGCGAAGAGTGCCATCCGAAAGCACACGCGATGAGAAGTGAGCTTGATCTTGTGTGGTTGCTTTGACAATGTATTGGTTGCGTGCTGAATCTGTATCTATGTCTATTTTAAGTATACCTGGAACAAGTGCCGCGAGATCACTTGATACGTCGTTAAGAATATAAGGGTCTTCTGCTCGCATGCGTAGTCGCTAAATTTTGTCCGTCAGCAGAAAGCATAGGTGTTGCTAGCATCGAACTAGGGTAGCGAAGCACCTCTGGATTGAGTTGTAAAAACTTCCATGTTCTTATTTCTTCTCGCGCTGCGAACGCATGTGGAAACTCTGTGTTCGTTACACCACTGAGAACAGTCCGCTCAATCTTGTCCGCAACTGACGATTTACGCCCCCCATGTCCATCTTGATGAAGGTGAATTGTATTTTGTCCCGTTTTCGCATCATCAGTAGAGATGAATGAAGTCCTACCTCCGGTAAGTTTAGGTAGCCAATTATTTTGAGTTGAAAGTCCTTGCTTTTTGGACCAATGATCCTCAGCACGCGGTATCGCTTTTAAGGACTCTCGTGTCACATACAATCTTTCTAATTCTTGTTCATCTGTACGACGAGATATTTCTATCTCGTATCTCATACAAGTATATTTTAGCTCAGCCTTTGCGCCCCAACTATCTTGTATGCTCCGATCAACAAGCATTTCAACGGCAAGACGCATTCTATTCACTGAATGCCCGTTAGAGAACGTTGAAAATAGTTCGGCGGCATTGCCCCGTAGTTCTTGAAATGCTGAGCGTAAATCAGTATCTACAAGACGCGTTAATAGATGCAATGCATCGAAAAGATTGCTTTTCCCTGCACCATTAGGCCCGACTATTACCTGGAAAGGAGACAATTCTAATTTGAAGTCTTGGAATGTCTTGAAACCGTCCAATTCAATGAGCGTAATCAAAGATTTGTTTCTCTCCTTTCTCAATCTAATAGCCTTCTTAATATGCTAACAAGATGAAGATAGGACACATTCTAGCATTTTCATGCATGCTTTACAAGCAACATTGAAAAGTGCAACTGAACCACGATGAACTCCACCATATTTTGTTCTTGCTGATATCCAGAGTGCATATACAACGTAAAACATCTGTCGTTGTATACTATGTATACACAATCCCCTCTTTACTGCTCACCACCGCTGTATCCCAATCCAACACATCGGCGAACTCGTCTTTGAAGGCTGCCATCTCTTTTTGCTGCATCTCCTCATCGGGCATCTCGCTATCCTTCCACACCAGCCAGATTGTGACCAGCAGCGGGTCCTTTTTGTCTTTGAAGATGTAGCGTTGTACGCTGCCCGTGAACCGATGCCGTTCCGTCTTGAGCATCGCCCGTAGCTTTTTCTGCAGGGCTGCCTCTTGCCCCGGACGGATACATACCTCTATCTCTGTTCCGAGCAGATTAATACCACGGCTGTATGCCCGCCATTTTGGTGGTTGTGTGCGTGCGCGTCCAGTCGGGGAACGTCTGAATTGTTCTACCGCCTCAATGGGTATCATGAGCATTCTTGATACCCGTTTGCTGGGTAGTCGCCCTGACTTTGTGAATTGGTATATTCGGTCTTCCGAAATGCCAAGCATCTCAGCAGCCTTCTTTGCTGAGACGTGACCAGGGATAGCAAGGTACTCATCTAACTCTTTCATGAAAACATTCTAATGAAAACGATACTTTTATGTAAAGAATCGTATGTAAAACGATGGATGTTGAAATTTATCGCTTGTAATGCTATAATCCTTATCGGTACATGTTTGAAATATCAACATCTATCAATCGAGGGAAACGGGACAAATGTAGGGGCCATTATTTATAACGCCCTTTTGCCAAGAACCAACGTTGGCAAGGATTGAGGGACGTGTTCAATGGAGAGTAAACGTGGTCGATGGGGACGTGGGCGTGATGAAATCAGTTCTATACCCAGTTCGATAAGAGAAAAGGACTAATCATAATGACACAGACCGAACGCAGAACAAACCTTCCGTTTGTCGTAGAGAACGATGCTGAGGTCGCACGTCTTTTGACGCTGCACCGTGAGTTGAGCGCGTGGATGGGCGGTGCGTTGCCGCCTAAGCTTGATATAGCACAGGTGAAGCGCGTCCTCGATGTCGGTTGTGGCATTGGCGCATGGGTGCATGAGGTGGCGCAACAGCATCCACAAATGCATGTCTTCGGCATCGACACCAGCCCCTTTTGTATTGAGCAGGCTCGGAGTTTGACGCGCAACCTGTACAACGTTACGCTGCTAGAGCAGGACATGCACACACTTGAGGGGGTGTTCAATCCCGACTCGTTCGACCTCATCCATCTGCGCTTCATGGCTGGTACCGTTTCTGTCACACAATTTCCCCAGCTCTTAGCATCCCTCACGCGCCTCTGCAAGCGCAAAGGCATACTTATTTTGACCGAGGCAGAACTTCCCCTTACCAGTAGCCATGCCTGTGATTACCTGTCTTCGCTTATCCTTAGTGCCATGATTAGTGCAGATATGGCCTTCACCCCCGCCTTCACCCCACAACTCGGCCTCATGTCTCGCCTCCGCTACTGGACGCGCACATTAGGCTACACTCACCAACTGGACGACACGCTCTACCTCGACATATCGCGTAGTGCCTCAGCTTACACCATCTTTACGCAACAAACTGCCATCTTAGGTCAGCACATACGCCCCTTCATTATCAATACAGGCCAGATTTCTCCCACAGAATTTGACGACCTCTTCACCGAACTGCAACAAGAAATCGCCGCACGCGGCTTCTATGGTGCCTGTCCTATACAAACGTTGGTAGCGGTGAATGCTCCACGCTTCTTTCCTTTGGAGGGAAACAGGACTACAAGGGTCTCCCCACATGTAGGACATCTGTGAAAATGTAGGGGAGACCCTTGCGGCCTCCCTGCATTCTTGTCACTTTCCGTACCTTGATTTTCCCTCATTTCTCAAGTATACTCTTTACTAAAGCACGGCTATGTAAAAGAGCACGGCTATGTAAAAGTTGAACGGCAGTACAACAAAGTTTGCTTCTGTCATGTGAACAATGTTGACTTCAACTCGATTTCTCCACGACAACGCTTGCAGTGGTAATAATGGTAATAACGGTAATGATTTTCCTCGCACAAGGATACGCCTTGTTTCACTAATCTTCCCATCTGGAAATTGCGGTAATGATAGAAAGTAATATCCCCTCTCTTCACTGCCCGGCCAGTCGGTTCAAAAAGCGTTCCAGGTGGACAATGCGGCGTTCGTGTTTGCCTTCGCCGATCTTCTGCCGCTCGTCGTATACCTCTACCTTGAACACTAAGCGGCGTCCGTCAACTTCGAGCAGTTCGGCCTCGGCGCGAACCTTCTGGCCGAGTGGCGTAGCACCCAGATGCCGCACATCAACGACCGTACCAACCGTGACGTAACCCTCGTCGAGTCCGGGCAGCACAGCTTGCCACGACGCGTTCTCCATCAGCGCGATCATCATTGGCGTCCCGAATACTTCGACGCCGCCCGCGCCTACTGCTGCCGCCGTGTTTTCATGTACAACCGTTGTGGTCGCCTCCGCCTTCATACCAGGAGTGAGTGCCATACCATGTTCCTCGCTTTCAGCCGTAAAATATTGCTCTCACTATACAACAAACTGTTTACAAAGAAGGCGCGTTTGCAGCACTGCAACATGATATGATGGAGGCACAAACCTGCATTACTCTCAGGAGGTACCATTTTTCATGACCACCCGTTTCCAACGCGTCGCACATCGGGGCGGCTCTCATCTCGCCCCTGAAAATACACTCGCCGCCTTCCGCACCGCCCTCACTCTATCCGTCGATGCCATTGAACTCGATGTGCAGATGACAAGCGATGGACACGCCATCGTGTTTCACGACAACACCGTCGAGCGACTTACCGATGGTACTGGCAACATTCTTGACCTCGATTTTGCCTATCTGCGTTCGCTCAATGCCGCCGCGCATTTCAAGGGTGGTTGGCCGGAGCCACAGCGTATTCCTACTCTACGTGAGGTGCTTGACCTTGCGCGAGCGCGAACCTCTGTCTATATCGAAATAAAAACGAGCAAGCGCGATGGCGTCTATGGACAATATCCCAATATTGTTGATGCGGTGCTACGGGATGTTCGGGCCGCAAACATGCTTGACAACGTTCTCGTTATGTCGTTCGACTTCTCGCTTCTGCCACAGATCAAGTCGTTAGAACCATCGTTGAAAACAGCCGCGATCATCTCAAAGGATGTGTGGAAATTGGAAAGCGAGAACGCATTTGAACCTCTACTGCAACTTGCTACGTCCCTCGGCGTCAACCTGGTGAACGTCGATTACGACTTGCTTACACCTGCTATGTCTGCCGCCATACATAAAGGTGGTTTCAAACTTGGTAGTTGGACGGTCAATACGCTCGAAGCAATGCGCCACCTCGCCGCTCTCAAAGTAGATTCCATCACCTCAGACCGCCCCGACCTTTTTTCACAAATGGATGATAACAACATGTAGAAACCAATTACTCAAGCAAAATTTACTACCACTTGACGATTTCTTGAGATTTGCTTGCTATAATGGAGTGGGTAGCACAAGAAATATTCTCACCCTTAACATGGACCGTGTGTATGTGATAGGAAATTTGGCAGCATGTGTCCCTTTTTCCTATTGAAGCGTTCTATTAGACAGATATACATATGGTACCACGCACTATGGTTGAGCAATGACCGTGTGTTATAATTGGCGTTAATCAAAAATCACTAAAGTAAGTATAGTAGTATATGTTCTATTTTCTATGGTTGTGAGCGGAGAAGATCAGGGATGCAACAGATAAAAGTTCCTACGCAGGCAATAGGGCCAAAAACAGACACACTTGCACCTTCATCACAAGAGGTTGCCATATCAGTTGTCGTGCCTGTAATGAATGAGCAACAAAATATACAGCTTCTCTACGAAAGATTGTCAGCATCACTTGATCTAATAGGAGACCCCTATGAAGTAATCTTTGTTGACGACGGTAGCACAGATGATACTTTCAAAGAACTGAAAAAGCTGCATACTGAGCATCCAGGTGTCGTGCGTGTCATTCGTTTTCGCCGCAACTTCTCGAAAACACCCGCCCTTGTCGCTGGCTTCAGCCGTAGTCGCGGCAAAGTTGTTTTCACAATGGATGGTGATTTGCAGGACGATCCGGCAGAGATACCGAACTTTCTTGCCAAATTGGATGAAGGCTACGATCTTGTCTCCGGCTGGAAGTTCCCACGCCTCGATCCGCTTTCCAAAACGTTCCCTTCGCGCATCTTTAACTGGTTAGTGAGCAAGATGACGGGAGTTCATCTACACGATATCAATAATGGTTTCAAGGCCTATAATCGTGAAGTGATCGAAGACCCTCATTTGAAGCTATACGGCGAGTTCCACCGTTTTATTCCGGTTATGGCTCACTGGCGCGGCTATCGTATCACAGAGATTAAAGTGCTGCACCATCCACGGAAATTTGGTGTCTCGAAGTATGGTGCGCGTCGCTTCGCGCGTGGACTGATCGACCTGCTCAACGTCCTGTTTCTCACCACCTTTCTACGTACTCCCTTGCGACTCTTCGGGCCTCTTGGTTTCTGGACACTGCTGATAGGCATTGTGATCGACGCCTATGTTGTTGTGGCGAGCCGCTTTTTCACGCATGAGCCAATTCATAACCAACCACTGCTTTTCGTCGGCATCATACTTATGATCTTTGGTGTGCAATTTATCCTGACTGGTCTACAAAGCGAGATGATTCGTTATTATGCGTTCCAGCCTGGAGAAGAATATAGTATCAGGCAGGAACTCGACTAATGCAAAAATCGACACTCATAAAAATTGGTAAGCGTGTTTTGCAAATAGGCTTGCCGGTAGTCATATTGGGCTTTTTCCTCAGCTTTATCCTGAGCCAGTGGAAACAGTTAGTAGCGCATCCATTTCAGTGGAATCCCTGGCTGATCGCTCTCGCTTTTTGCGGTTTCATGATACAAGAACTCTCGTATGGTTTGATCTGGCAGGCGGTGCTGGCTCGTTTAGGAGCGCGACTGGACCTGAAAACCTCGTTGCGTATCTATCTAGCCTCGGAATTTGTACGCTATATTCCGGGGAATGTGTGGCACGTGCTTGCACGTATTTTATGGGTTGGTAAATATGGCGTTTCGCGTCCCATTGCTTTTGCCAGCATGACAGTCGAATTGATTACCAAGCTTGCGGCAGGTGCGCTTATTTTCGCGTGTAGTCTACTGTTCTGGGGGAGTATCGGCACGGTTAGTACACTACTCGTTGGGAAAACACTGATTATTGGTCTGAGTATTGTAATTCTTATTGCGCTCTTTGTGATTCTTCATCCACGCGTTCTTGCCATCCTGTTAAACACCGCTCTTCGTCTGCTCAAGAAAGACCCCATTACATTGACGTTGCGCTATAGTGATATTTTGCTTGTAACGGTCGCATGGTGCGTAAGCTGGATTATTGCTGGTGCCGCTTTCTATATTTTGACATTGGCTCTCTGGCCTACGTTGCCGCTTGCAGCCCTACCTATTTGTATTGGTATCTATGCCATCGCCTGGGACATTGGTTTCGTCAGCTTTATTACGCCGAGTGGTCTTGGTTTCCGTGAAGTGACTATCGGTGGCCTCTTCGCGCTCTCGTTGCCAATGCTACCGCTCACACTTGGCTCGATTATAGCAATCCTCTCGCGAGTTGTTTCTACACTTGCGGAACTGCTATGTGTCAGCATTGCCTATCTCGCAGGTCGGCAGCAGATGCGAGCAATGCAGCAAGAACAGCTAGCTAAAGCTTCTTCACAGATTCCTGTGGAAGGAGGCATCGTTCGTGAACAATGAAGGTTGGCGTAAACGCCTCTCGGTCTGGCTCAACCGCCTCTACCTCTACCCTGCGCCGGCGCCTAAGCCCCATACACGCCAATTCTGGGTTGCTATGGGTGTAGTAGCACTACTTGTTGCTACCTTCAGCATTTTTTTTGCTCTTTTTGTCACTGCTCAGCATGACGCCTTTCTCACGCATGGTGAAGACCTGGGTATCATGGATCAGGCAATCTGGAGTATCTGGCATGGACAATTTTTTCACCAAACGATATGCAATAGTGTCAGCGATACCAACTGTTACAAAGACCTCAATCTTACAGGTATTTCGCGCTTCTCTATTCATTATGAGCCTATTCTCTTTCTCATTTCGCTTTTTTACCTCGTAGTTCCCAACCCAAAGACGTTACAGGTGCTACAAACGCTTGTTGTGGCTAGCGGAGCATTTCCCGCTTTCTGGCTAGCACGTCTACGCCTTCGTAGCGAGTGGGCAAGTGTTGGCATTGCCATTCTCTATCTTATGTACCCTGCTCTGCAATGGGCTGTTATCTTTGACTTTCATGCAGTTACTCTTAGCGCATCTTTGCTGCTCTTTATGCTCTATTTCATGTATACACGGCGTACCGTGTTGCTCTTTGTGTTTGCTATTCTTGCAATGGCCTGTAAAGAAGAGCTTCCGGTTGTTGTTGCGTTCTATGGTTTATGGTCGATTGCGTTTCAACGACGTTGGCGTACTGGTCTAGCTTTGATCGTTGTGGCGGCTATCTGGACGGGCATCGGCTTATACGTGGTGCATCTTGCCAGTCCAACCGGACACTCTTTACTGGCATCACGTTATAGTTATCTTGGTAATGGTCCTATACAGATTCTCAAGATATTCATAAAGCACCCACGTCAGATGCTCAAAGAGCATGTGCTGGACCATGACCATCTCTTCTACCTCCGTACTCTCTTCGCACCAACAGCATATTTAGCTTTGCTTGCTCCCTGGATATGGGTGCTGGCTCTACCAACACTTGCCTTAAATCTTTTCAGTAGTTACCCGAACCAGTATAGTGGCCTCTACCAGTATGATGCTGAAATGATTCCTGCGCTGATCTTTTCGACAATCGAAGCACTGGTCCTGATCATTTGGCTTGTACAACAAGTTGTTGCGAGAATACGTGTACGGGTTTCCCAAGGTAGTGATAGTGTTTCGCTGCCTCTCCCTGCCAGACGTTCGGGGTGGCTGATATACAATGGTTTACTGTTCGTGTTGCTCTTTGGTGTTTTGTATAGTGTGTATCATGCCGACTATGATCGTGGTGTTGCCTTTTCTCAGACCTTCAAATGGCCCGTACAGGAAGCGCATTTTGCCAACGCGCAGCCAATTATAGACATGATTCCGCAGAATGCATCAGTTTCGGCGCAATCAAATCTTGTGCCGCATATCAGCCAGCGTTCGTATATCTATCAGTTTCCCTATGGCGATACTATTGCTGATTATGTCTTTCTTGATGCGAGCAGTGACATCTCGCCTTTTGGCAATTCCTATGACTATATCAATGAAGCGAAAAGTGTCATGGTGAATGGTCACTATGGGGTAGTTGTGGCACGAGATGGCTATTTGTTGTTGAAACACGGCTTGCCCGCGCCCGGCCTTTCAGCACTTTCGCCCGTAAAACCCGGTCCTTATGTGAGTGACGAATCGGTACTCACGAACTTGCCAGAAAGCTTTTGCTCCTATATCAACGTCTCACAGAAGAATGTACATAATGCTATGGACGTGGCATTTACAGACCCTAAAACTTCTCAGGACGCAATGGACTTGATTGGCTATGATGTCGATGCACCTGTACCCTTTAGTGTCAGTGGCGACTCGCTTTCGATGACGACCTACTGGAAAATAATTGCACCGACGAGTATGCCGCTACAGGTACTCACATTCATAACCGACAAAAATGGCAAAGAGTATCAAGGTACATCAGACTTTCCGGCGGTCCAGTGGTGTCAAACACAAACGTTGCAAACGGGTATGGTAATACAGTTCACAAGTCGGTTATTTAATGTACAGGGCGCACATGTCCCCGTTGGTATAGCCCATGTGTCTATTGCACTTGTACCTCTACTACTAAATGGGCGTAAAATAATGGATGTGAGTATGCGTGTTCCGTTGCACATTGTGCAGGCACCAGCAGGCGTCTCTCTTACAAACAACACGAATGCAGTACAAGTGATGGCATTACCAACTGTTTCATAATATATTTGAGAAGCAATTCAGTTATTCGCACTACTAGAGACATGGTAGACGTATCTTATAGAACGAAAGAGGTTGTGAATCGATGGGTATTTATCTGGGCCAACTCCCACCAGCCGAGGTTGCACGTTTGAAGGCAGAATTGGCAGAGACAATTATTACGAATTTCTGTTATCCGCGCTTCTTCGATTATCGCACTAACTCGCTTCGTATGCGCCCGGTTGATCGCACCAAACGTCAAGAAGTCTGGCTCTACCTGAGTTCAGTAGATTTTACTGCCTGGAATCGCGTCGATCTGATGTCAAACGATTTTCAGCGTTCCATCGAACGTCTCTTTATCCAATTTGTACAGCGCAATCGCAGTTTCTTTGGAGAGCAAGGCCGCAAGCGTATGCCCGATGTACGCATGCTAATTACCTCTACATCCACCACTGTTGTACAAGGGTTACGTAATCATGTGACTGGTCAGCGTCAAGAGCGTCAGGGTTTGCCTCCCTTTGGCAGCCCAAGACAGGCCGTTTCGTGGTCAACAGTGGGCAAGGGATATTCCGATCTATTATGGGAGCAGATTGCCGCTCCTACCACTCTGCTTCAGCAGCAATTACAGGAGGTGCGTGGCGAGATGCGGTCGCCCACGACGAACGATAGTTCGGCAGCTACCAATATCCCATCGCGTCGTATCGGTCGCACTGCTCCGACTCATGTTGAACAAAACTCGGCGCGTGGAGCATCATCATTAGCACCCACTGGAGTACCTCCTGGCAAACCTGCAACACAGAAGAATGGGTATGGTACCACTATACCGTTGCAAGGCTCTAAAGGAACCGGACCTCTCAATCCACATGCATCGCCTGACGGAGCGGTTCAACATCCTACCATGCCCGTTGCACCTGCCGCATCAGTTGCGCCGCCAACACCTGTTCCTGTGCAAAAAACGGAGGTGGCATCGCCCGCAATACCTTTTATGGATATGCCCTCGACGCCAACACCCAGGAAATCTACAGAACCTATCGGTATTTCTCATACCGCTAACGGACAGTCACCTGCGGTTATAACAACGTTGCCACCATCTTCACCTGCGCCAACTGCACCTTCATCCCCGGCTGAGGACAATCGTGACTTATCACAAACGAACACGCCTACTGTACCAGTGCCAACAATGGCTATGGCGATAAGTAAACGTGAGAGCCGTGATGGGTCGATTATGCAGGTTGGCGATGAGGATATCGCTATCTTTGAGCAGTTGCGGCATCAACTCTTGATCTGGCTACGCGTCGAGGCTATTCATATGGGATTAGAGATAACAGATCAAAGTCCACCCCAGTTACTGGAATTGCTACGCCAGCAAGAGAAGTACGATGAGACACGTTTACAGGTCGTCTCCACATTGTTGAATCTTGCAAATCAAGTAATCAAGAATGGTCGTGTTAGCGTACTTGATTACAAGCAAGCACTCATGTTCCATCTCATGCATACACGACGTTAATTGTTTTGTATGCTATAATCGCGTTACCTCAAGTAGAAATGATAGTGTAGTCCTACGATCATGCTATCTAGTTCTATTTGTTTGAAATTTATGTAACATGCTTGTACTTGATAAAAGAAAGGATGTATGTGTGCAATGTCAAAAGGGAGAAACGATTCTGCCGAACGCATGAACGATCTCTTTGCCCTCATTCGCACACGACGCCAGAGCGGTCTATTAAGTGTAGAACGTTATGAAAATGGGCGTTTTGAAGAAGGCGAAATATCTTTTCAAAAAGGCCAACCTGTTGAGGCGCGTGTAGGCAATAGAGTGGGGCAAGATGCCATCTCCTGGCTACTTACGTGGCGTCAAGTATATTTCTTATTTACCTCTGAGTCCTTAGCATCTACCAGCATAGTACCACCTGCACCGCAGCAACCGCCTGTGCAAACTACAAGACCATTATCACCACTTCCACCAGCGCGTCCACAATCCAGCGCGAACATCCATCCATCGTCTCTTGCACCTTCACCCTCCGATGCTAGGAGTGCTTTTTATAACCGTGTACCGCGAAAACTTGTACACGAGCAAAACATTATGGAACTTTCCTTAACACGTCCACAACGTTCCCTCTATTTGCTTATTGATGGTCATAGGACTGTTGCTGACTTGATACGTTTCACTAGTAAAGATGTGCAGGAGGTGTACCACCTTCTCACCGAACTGCAAACGCGTGGCTTAATTCTTGTATAATTTGAAGTTATTACGCCGTTGATGAGGCTGTTGTCGTAATAGCAGGCAACAAATCTTGTAGTTGCGCTAGCCAGTCTTGCCCGAACAGACGTTTAGGAATACGTATCACCCCTTGCTGAACACGCGCCTCGTTACGGAAACGTCGATAGAGCAGAATGCGATTGGGGACTACGGTTCTTTTCACCGTAAGAATAAGTTCGTTGTCTTTCATGGCAATAGACTCAAAGCCGAGGTGCGATGCCTCGACCTTCAAGCGCACCATTGTAATCAAGTTTTGTACAGGGAGTGGCGGCGTGCCAAAACGGTCGTTCATCTCCGCCGTCATCGCCTCAACCTGTTCCGGTGTACTAAGATGGGCAAGCCGCTGATAGAAGTTGACTTTGAGCGTGCGATCACCAATGTAATCATCCGGTAAGAAGGCATCCAGTTGCAGGTCTACTGTGGCACTTCCTGTGGCAAGTTCGCTTTGTTTTCCTTGCATCTCTTGTACGGACTCGGCCAGCAACTTGCAATAGAGGTCAAAGCCAACAGAGTTCATCGAACCTGATTGCTCTGCTCCGAGAAGATTACCAGCACCACGAATTTCCAGGTCTTTCATCGCGATACGGAAGCCTGCACCCAGTTCTGTCGCCTCAAAGATAGCACGTAGACGCTTCTCTTGTATCTGTGTTAAGCGAGCATCTTTCCCATAGAAAAAGTAGGCATAGGCTTGTTGCGTTGCGCGTCCCACGCGACCACGTAACTGATAGAGCTGCGAAAGGCCAAAGAAGGCTGCATTATTGACAATAATCGTATTGGCGTTGGGAATATCCAGGCCGTTTTCAATGATAGTCGTCGAAATCAGCACATCGTATTCCCCGTTGGAAAAGTCGATCATGACATGTTCCAACTGGTCCTCATTCATCTGTCCGTGTCCAACGACGATACGTGCCTCTGGAATAAGCCTTTGTAATTTCTGTGCAATGACCTGAATGCCCTGAACGCGATTATGCACAAAAAAGATCTGACCGCCACGATCAATCTCGCGTAGAATAGATTCGCGTATCAATGCATCGTCGTATTCGCGAATGACGGTACGAATTGGGAGACGTTCCTGAGGTGGTGTCTCGATAACGCTCATGTCGCGCAAATTGACCAGTGCCATATGCATTGTACGCGGAATCGGCGTTGCAGTCATGGTAAGTACGTCAATTTCGCTGCGTAACTGTTTGAGTCGCTCTTTATGGACTACGCCAAAACGTTGCTCTTCGTCAACAATCAGCAGACCTAAGTTGAAGAAAACAACATCCTTTTGCAGCAGACGATGTGTTCCAATAACGACATCAACCTTCCCAAAGGCGAGGTCTTCCAATACCTGCTTCTGCTCTTTCTCGGAGCGGAAGCGGCTCAGCAGCTCGACACGTACTGGATATGCCTTGAGTCGCTCGCGAAAGGTATTGTAGTGTTGCAACGCAAGTATCGTTGTTGGTACAAGAATGGCGACCTGTCGCTGATCCAGGACAGCCTTGAACGCGGCACGTAATGCCACCTCTGTTTTGCCATAACCAACATCACCACACACAAGACGGTCCATCGGTCGGGGCCGTTCCATATCGGCCTTGACCTCTTCAATGGCTCTTTCCTGGTCGGGAGTTTCTGCATAAGGAAAGGCGTCTTCGAGTTCTTGTAGCCACGGTTGCTCGGAATCGGGTGGAAATGCATGCCCTGGTGCAGCCTCACGCACACTATAGAGGCGCAATAGATCACGAGCGATATCTTGTACATTCTCCTTAACCTTCGATTTGGCTCGTGTCCATTCGGTTGTGCCGAGTTTACTTAGTGCAGGTACTGACTCACCCATACCAATATAGCGCGTGACGCGATCAAGCTGATCGGTCGGAATATACAAACGGTCGGTCCCTGCATAGTGAATGAGCAGGTATTCGCGCTCGACTCCCGTCATGTGCATTTTTACCAGACCCTCGAAGCGGCCAATGCCATGCTCTTGATGCACAACATAATCGCCAGGGTTGACCTCGGCAAGAAACGAAGCTGGTGTGATAGGATTGCGACGTTGGGCGTTACGTCGCTTCGACCAACCAAATATCTCCGTATCTGTATAGAGAGCGAGAGCGAGGGCGTGTGATTGCCAGCCTTCCATCAACTGACCCTGAATAAGCACTAACGTTCCCGCATCTGGCAACTGTAGTATGTTTGTACCTGCTCCAACATGGATAGCCCGCTCACCAAGTATGCTTTCGTCGCTCAACACCTCCGCCATACGACGCGCCTGTGCAGTAACGATAACCACACGTTCGCGACTATCAAGAGCTTTACGGCAGTCCTGCACAAAAGCACGCAATCGGCCACCATAGGAATTTGCACTACTGAACGTTGGCATAAGGTGGTCAGTGCCGCCATGTTGTTGTGCGTCGAAATCTCCCTCGGCTGCGGAAAGAGCGTCGGCGAATTGTAACTGCCGACGTTGTTGTATCTGTGGCTCTAGCTGGTTCCAGCTTACATACGACTCCCGTAAACGTGTAGGATTCTCATGCTCCTGCTCCATACGCTCTTTCATCTCATGCGCTTGATCGTCAAGTTCTCGAATACGATTTTGCGCGTTGGTGGGATTGTTGAAGATGAGGAGCGCATTACGCGAGAGATAATCAAGGACAGTTGCCTTGCTGTGCAGATAGGGCAGATAAAAAGCGATATCATCGAACGAATGCTTCTGGCGTAGTTCCTCTAAATTTTGCTGCCAGCATGTCTCGGCGTCGCGGTGTAGCATAGAGCTATCTAGCTCTGATAACGCCTGCGCTGCCTCTGGTCCTCGCGTCGGTAGTGACTCACGTGCAGGACCGATGATACAGGTTGAAACAGGGTTGAGCGAACGTTGCGTCTCTTGATCGAATGTACGAAGCGACTCCACCTCGTCACCGAAAAACTCCACACGAATTGGACGTGGTAGTGTTGGTGGAAAGAGATCAACGATACCACCGCGATGACTGAACTGTCCTGGCTCCTCTACCTCGGCGACAGGTGTGTAGCCAAGATTGTACAGATGCTCTAACATCAGCGACAGGTCTACCTCTTGCGACGTTTTGAGCGTGAAAAGACTGCTTGCTAGTTCCTGCGGTGGAATGACAAGTTGTGTCAGTACGCGTGCTGAACAGACAACAAGCGGTGTACGGTCCTTTTGTACCAGCGCAATAAGTGCTTGCATGCGCCCTTGCATCGTTGTTGCATTACTAATCATGCGTTCGTAGGGCAGCGCGTCACGGTCAGGGAGCAAGAGAACATCCTCAGAAGTGGGCACAAATTGCTTGAGCGTCTCTACTGTCTGTCGGGCCTGTTCCTCATCACTGACGACAAGCAATATCGCTTGCTTTAACGTCTGAGCAAGTGCCGCTACAACGTATGGATGGGCTGCTTCATTGATACCCGTCAAGGCAGGCAAACCCTCTGCATTGCGAATCTGCTCTACCAATCGTCTATATTCTGGTCGCTGTGTCAGCAACGCGAGTAGTCCCTGTAGGGTCACATCTTCCTCCAACAAACACAATAGTATATACCCCTATAGCTGATAGCATAGGGGTGAGAAATTCTTTTCAGTTCAAATCGTTTTCATTATCATACCGTATCTGCACGTATCGTGCAATATAGGAGGACTAAAAAGTTGGTGCGACGGAGGTAGGCGTGCGACCCTTGTGGTCGCCCGTTGGTTGCTCACTCTACCGAAAGAAAAGCAATTGCAGCGATGCCTAATAGAAGCCCAATGACCTGATAGGTCGTCGTCTTTTCATGATACACGAAGACGCCGATAAGCACAGCTCCAATACCTGAAAGAACCGAGAAGAGTACGGCACCTTTGCTTAACTCGGCCCCCGTGCGTAAACTGATGAGCCACGCGGTATTTGCCGCGATAAAGCCTACAATCGAGAGTATGGCGAATACGTATTTACCGCTAATCGCAAACTGTTTTGCCAGTACGTCGGCAACCAATTCAAAGACAACGAGCACTAAAAGATAGTAGAGCCACTTTGGGGGCAACATAAAAAACCTTTCTAAAAAGCCAGACCTAGCATCTGAATACTTTTGACTTGTAATTATCATATCACTTTATCTGAACAAAAATGGTGTCTATCTCTACAAATTTTACTTGACAAAAGCAACTAAATTACGTATAATGCTAACTTGATAGTTGCTTTTGTCAAGTACATGAAAGGTGAAACTATGGCTATTGAAATTCCAGAAGAGAGAGTGGGAGCCGTTCGGCAATTCAATCGCTTTTTCACGCGACAAATTGGCGTGTTGCGTGAAGGTCTCTTGCATAGCCCTTATTCTTTGACTGAGGCCCGTATCCTTTTTGAACTAGCTCATCGCGAACGTATGACTGCTTCTGACCTCGGTCGAGAGCTAGGACTCGACGCTGGCTATCTCAGTCGGCTGATCACGCGCCTTGAACAGCAAAACCTTCTCGAAAAAGTGCGTTCCGAAAGCGATGGACGCCAACGCCTACTACGTCTCACTTCCGAAGGTCGTAATGCTGCTGATGTCCTCGACCAGCGCTCACGCGACGAGGTGGCAGAGATGCTCAACGACCTCAGCGAAGAGAGTCAACAGCATCTATTGAAGGCCATGCAAAGTATTGAAGGCATCCTTACAAAAGGCTTCAAATTTTCTGAACCTTTTTTCCTGCGTCAGCATGAACCGGGCGATATGGGCTGGGTTACGCATCGGCATGGTATTCTCTACGCCCAGGAATATGGCTGGGATTTCCAATTCGAGGCACTTGTTGCCCAAATCGTTTCTGACTTTATTAATAACTATAAACCAGCACGCGAACGGTGCTGGATAGCAGAGATGAACGGTGAGATTGTCGGCTCTGTCTTCGTGGTGCAAAGTAGCGATGCCGTTGCCAAACTACGGTTACTGCTGGTTGAGCCGAAGGCACGTGGCTTAGGGCTTGGAACGCGTCTGGTCGAGGAGTGCATTCGCTTTGCGCGTCGTAGCGGCTATAAAAAGCTGATGCTCTGGACGAACAACATCCTCGTAGAGGCTCGCCATATTTACCAGAAGACAGGCTTTACGCTCACAGAGCAAGAGGCACATCATAGCTTCGGGCACGATCTGATCGGTGAGACCTGGGAACTGAACTTGTGAAGTTGAACGCGGATTGACTACTTTTCTTCTGTAGGAGCAGCTACCGTAACGATTCGTTGCTTCACAGGCGTAGAGAGTACCATTGAGGTTGTAAGCTGCCCGTGTACGGCTAACTGGTCGAGCAACGTCTCCAAGTGTTCAACCGACGAGGCCATGATCTTCATGATGAGCGAGTCGCTGCCTGTCACACGAGCGCATTCCAGCACCTCTGGCGTGTTTTCAATAGAGGCGGTAACGCGTGTACAGCGTTCGCCAGAAAGAGGTGCCACACGGATAATAGCTGTGATGGGATAGCCGATCTTTGCTCGATTGATCTCTGCATGATAGCCAGTGATGATACCTGCGTCTTCCAGCCTGCGTACACGTTCCGCAACAGCGGGTGCGGAGAGTCCAACACGTTGTCCAAGCTCGGTGTAAGATAAACGTGCATCTTGTTGCAATTCCTGTAAAAGTTGACAACCAGTAGGGTCCAAAAGCTTCTCGATTTCTAAGGTCATATGGCATTTCCTCTTTAATATTGTAACCTATTTTGAAAAACGCCTTTCTTTTCCCCTTCATTATAGCACATATACTGAGTATACTTTAACCATGCGAACCGACAATAAATACATGTATGGCTCACATTGAAAGATACCGAAACGGTAAGGAGAAAAGACCATGTTAACCGTTATCATCATAATTGCATTGTTTATTGTTTTGGATGTAGCAGCCCTGCGTTGGGGCGTCGATAGTACAGAAGCCTTTACCAGTGTCGAGTGGGGGCGTCGATTGAATTGGATACGTTAGTCGTGAAACATTGTACGTAGTTCCTCTATCCCCTGTGCGGTAAACGTCTCGTTCTCACTGTAGGAGCCATAGAGTAACTGTGAGTAGGGACCATAGCACAGATAAAAATTCATGCGCTGCCAGAAACCCACGTCTATAGGGTGCTGGTAGTGCATGAGTATCTGTTCTGTAAACTGTTTGCCATGTGCCCAATAAATTCCCACGAAATCCATTGCTGTATCGCCAATTGTTACATCACCCCAGTCAATCACGCCTGTAAGCACACCACGTTCAGGATCACAAAAGATATGTTCGCAAACTAGATCACGATGAATAAGCTTAGGTTGAAATGCGAAGCTAGTTTTATCGTTTAGAAAACCCTCCCAAAGTTGCTCTGATTTTGTACGTAGCCTTGTATCTAGCTGAGGAAAGACACGCTGCTGCAGGTCTACGTAACGTTCCTGATACACCTCTCTCCATGATACAGGCGTATATTCATGTACACCAAGTCGCACTGCCTGTGCAATAGGAAAACTATGTAGCTCATTGAGAAACGTAGCCAGTGCTGGTACAAGAGGTGTAAGCTGTTCAGCGGTGATACGTGAGTCGTCCAATGCTGTGCCGCCAATCATGCGATAGCCTACAAAGGTGTAAGGGTAGTCGGCGTTGCCACGTTCGATAAACTCAAAGTGTGGGATAGGTGTCGAAAGCGTTGGCTCCAATAGAGGGAGCAGACGTATTTCTCTGGCAAGCGGCTCTGCCACATCATCGCGCATTGGGAAGCGGAAGATGAACTCATCGTTGATAACTAGTACAACGCTGTCCCAACCCTTTGTGATCGGTTTGATTGCCTGAATATTTATCTGCGGAAAATTTTGTTGAATAAGGTTTCTATAGATGTTGATATCCAAACGTAGCTCACTCCTTATTCTTCAAGTGCAACTGGAGCAGGGACTTTACTCAACATGTCTAATATTTCCTGCGACGGCTGGGCTAGTTGTAATGTCTTACAAAGCCATATCACACGATCCAGACGGGCTTGTGCGTTGAGTTCATGATTGCAGTTATCGTACCAACCAATCTGTTTTGGCTCACTCGCTAATTCAAAATAGCGTTGTCCCTCTTCTACTGAAACAAAACTGTCGGCTTGAGCAAATTGAAAAAAGAGATGCGAAGGTGCCGCGTGACCTATGTAGTGAAAGGCATCAAGGGGAGCCATAGCTGTTAGATAAGCATCAAACTCTTCTTTTGGGGCCGTATTACGCTCTTGCACTACCGCAGGATTTGTCGTCGTTCTCATTAATTCTGAAAGAGCATACCAGCCCGCCATCAAAACATGCGCCCTAATTCTGTGTTCAGCAGCAGCGATTGGACCTCCAAAGGTTGCGCTATAGCTATGACCAATGTATCCGAGTTTCTCAGGGGGAAGTGAGAACTGTTCTTGCAACAAATTGACCCCACGACGTACATCTACAATCCATTGTAATTCGGCCTGTGGCGGTTCCTCTACTCTTGGCTCGTATTCTGCAGGACGTCGATAAGGAGCATCAAGACAGAGCGAGACAAAGCCAAGACGCGCTAAGATTATGGCTTCGTCTACAAACTCATCGCGGTTCCCCTCACCCCAATGTCCAAAAATAAGACCTGCTATTGGTGCTTGCTGTATGGGAAGAATCAGATAGGCAGAAACTTTTCCACCATGAGGGCTAACATAGCTGATATCTTGAATAGCAACACCGTCTGTTATTCTCTCTGAAAGAGTTGCATATGCGATTGGCTCTTTCGAGTTGTAAGCAAAATAAGATTGATCGAGCATGAACTTTCCTTTCTAACTTTATATATTCACTCCATAATTATATCTCCTCATTTCCCACGAGGTGGCCCACTACGAATCCGCTCCCGAAACTCTGCTAATTCCCAACCAAGCCCTTCCTCTACCCACCATGTAGCCCCTGCCTCCTGAAATGGACGTACAATGTCTATTCCCTGCTGGATGTCAAGCGGCGTCTCACCACTCATGACCACATCAAAGGGCGTGTCCTGTGTTCGCTGTTCCTGTATGTAGGCAAGACATGCGCGAAAATCATCGAGCATGAGCCACTTTCCCTTTTCGACGTTGATCGACTTGAGTGCTACGCCATCCCACTTAGCTGCACGTCGAAAAGGTGCGTACTTAGGCCAGCCACCAGCAACCCAGAGCGGAATACGAGGTAACTGCACTGGTTTGGAGAGAAGAGATATATCATTCAATGTGTAGTATTCACCCTTAAAAGAAAACGTATCGTTTGTCCACAAGCCATCAAGAATCGCTAGTCCCTCATCCAGTTGCTTAGCGCGAATTGCTGTATTCCTCTCTTCATGAAATGCCGCGAATGTCTCTTCCGAATACCCGAGCCCGACGGCGCAAATCACGCGCCCCTGTGAAAGTTGGTCGAGGTTAGCAAGTCGTTGTGCTATTAGATAGGGTCGGTGGCGTGCGAGCGGCATTGCCAGTACGCCAATCTTAATCCGTGCTGTTTGAAGTGCAATAGCCGTGAGCGCAACCCAGGGATCAACCGCATTATTATTGTTGGGTAACACATCCCAAATGAAAAAGCCATCCCAGCCCGCAATCTCTGCGTCTACGGCTAGTTGTGCCAGTATCCGTGCATTCCCATAGTCACCCGTGGTTGGAACATCAAGCCCAAATTTCATGGTCAAACTCCTCTTTTCGTCATTGTGATGCATGTTTGGGGCTTATGATGCTCCTTGTTACCTGACATCTTCTGTCATATATCGTTTAGTTTAATCATAACTTGGATGCCATAGATACGTGCTAGAAGCACAACATTCTTGAAAGCCAATGCGACGATAAATTTCAATGCCTATTGGTGAAGCGTAAAGGGTTGCAACGCGATAACTTTGAACACGAGCTTCTCGTAAGGCTGCAAGCGTCATTGTTGCACCAATCCCTTGACGCCGTAGGTGTGGCAATGTGCCTATTGGTCCAATTGTGGCGACGCTTTCCCCTAAGAATATGCCAGAGGTTGCGACAGGTTCGCCGTTCAGTGTACCAAGATACAGACGTAGCGAACTCGCGCGACGCAGATATGCATCGTTGTAAAAGGTAAACCACAGGTTGATAACCTCTTCGGAACTTCCAAATTCCCATACTCGCAACCATTGCTGTAGCAATGCTTCGGTGTTTACTGGATGAATACGCAACGAGGAGGTCACAGGCATATCCTCGTTGAACTTGAGCATGTCAAGCATCATTCCAGGCTCTGTCTCATGATGAATGAGTCCACGCTCTTCTAAAAGAGACCCAAGATGAGTAGGCGAAGAGGATGGTCCAATATGCCATAGGAAAGGCATGCGTTGCCGTTGAAAGTGGCTAACTACCCTATCAATTGCTATAGAGGCTGTATCAGACTCAAGACGAGCCTGTAGCACTCTATTGAAAACATCATGACGAATACCTGTCTCGAACCAGACAAGTCCTTGCTCATCATGAAGTGTTACATTAGGAAGGCGATTGAATAGTGCGAAAGACGCAATCTTATTAGCATCCAAAGCTAGCGAAACAGCCAATGGAGAGTGACTTTGTAAGATATTGTCCATAAATGTAGTATCCTTTGAAGAGAATTTGAGCATGTTTCAGCCTATTCTTGAAGGGGACAAGGGTCTCCGTCCTTTGGGGAACAAGGAGACTCTTGCGGTCTCCCTACCTTTTGACCAATTTCCCCTGTAAGGACGGAGACACGGAAGCAGTGCCCCCTTGACCTACGCCTGCAAACTCGTAAAATTTTGCTTCTCCATCACCGTTACTAGCGTCAACGTCTGCATAGACGCCGAACTACTCTTCCAGGGCAGCTTCCAGAGAATCTTGCCATTCTGCTTACTTACACCGTATATATTCTGGATTAAGGTCAGCGGGCTTGGTTGCAACACCTCCTCTACAATCACAGTATCCTGTGTCGCACTCAGACTGAACAGGCTCGGCTGCAAGCTATCTATGCACCAGCGATCTTTGCCTGTCTTGTTATCCAGCGAACAGAGTAGCTTCTTCCCTTGTGGAGCATCGCCGGGAGCATATCCCTTATAGCCGTAGAGATTTTGTTTGTCCAGCACTGTGATTTGGTCATAGCTGTGGTTGCGTTGCCAGAGTTGCCTTCCATCGCTCACGTTCAATGCGACTAGTATGGATTGATTGGGAGACAGCGAGTTCTGACCATTTAAGTATATGATGCCATTGGCCTTTAGCACATTGATCTGCTCCATATTGGGCGGCATTTTCGTCGTCCACATTACTTTGCCGCTCTCAGCATCCAGTGACTGCACGCTGGCAATCGGCATGGTTGGGTCCTCAGAAGGACGCGACTTCACCTGATTGATTACATACACCATCTGCCCGTTCGCTACAAGCGAGAGTCCCAGTCCCTGCTGTTTGCCATACGACTTATTCCATAATACTTTCCCATTATCTGCTCCCAGTGCAATCACAGACACAAGTATACTGGCTTGACCTTCCTGCTGGTATTCCACCATATATACCGCCTGTGTTGTCACAATAATAGATTGCGACAGAAATCCTTTGTTTTCGGTATAGCTCCACAACACCTTTCCATCACTGGACCGCAATGCCTTCACATCGGTAGTCCCGCTATGCAGATATACCTTGCCTGCACAGATGCTCATTGCCGAGACACCTCCCTGCTTTTCCTCATACTGCCAGATTGCATGTCCATCACGCGTATCCACCGCTATCACTGGCGTGTTTTGCGAACCGACAGCCGCGATATAGAGTACACCATTTACTACCTGTTGCAAACTCGACTGATACATTGCTGAAATTTTTGCTGGTGTCTTCTGCCACAAAACCTTACCGCTTGCCACATCCAGCGCACTCACATGAAGAGTTGAGGTTCCCCGATTGTTATCCGCATCTGTTGCCACGGCATCCCAGCTTACCGCATACACTACCCCATTTGACCCTGTGTTCTTCATTGTTTCCTCTGTAGGACAACTTCCTTGCTGCTTCTGCGACGCCGAACTCGTCGAATTGCTCTGATACCCACAACCTGCAAACAAACATATCAGCAGTGCGGTGGGTAGCAGTATCTGCCTCAAAGACAAACGTGATAAGTAATTCATAAATCTTTTCCTTAATGACTACAATAACTCACATCCAATACGAGCTATTGTAGTCATTTGCTTGCCTGACTACATGGGGCATTGGACCTATCTTGTAAGACATTTGGGAGGAAGATGTCGATGTGTTTATGTTGTTACGAGCCACAATTTCAGGTAAATCACTAACTGATAATTCGTGCAAATTATCAATTTCTGTATAGCTCTATTGTGTGGGAACGCACACATCGTCTAGGTGGTTGGCTCTTTGTCGCTGCGGGCGTGATTGGCATTGTAATGGCTTTTATTCCGTCACTGCGGATATGGGGCGTTGTAGGTCCAATACTGCTTGTTTCCGCGCTATTAGTAGCATACTCGTACATTGTCTATCGTCAGGTGGAAACGAGTGGCAAAAATCCGTTATCGCCGTCTTTTGACGATGTGTAGGGACTGATGATGCTGTTTAGAAATACTGTAGCAATGCAATGGAAAGAAGGCAACGTGTCGTATAGTAGGGTGCGACCCTTGTGGTCGCCCATTCCTAGAGTAAAAAGAGAAAAGACGCGATAAATTAGTCTCTATAGTTCTTGTTGTGCTGCTCGTTCGCGTCGTTCGGCTTCGCGTCGTAAGCGTTCTTGCTCGCGATGTTCTTTCTGTAAACGACGCTTCTCCTCCGCCTGACGTTGCGCCTCTGGGTCTGCGTTGATTTCGTTCATAGCGATTGCGACGCCTTGACTGATAATAAGAGGAATTGCTTCTGCCGCTCTCTCTTCTCCTGTTGTTAGAGTGATACGCTCGTCAAGTGGGGGAATACCCAGCACATAGCTAATGGTCTCGACGCGAGCGTTGGTGGGGCGTCCGATACCAACACGTAAACGTGGAATCTGGCTTGTATGCAGGTGGCGAATGATATTGTCCATGCCATTATGTCCAGCCGCGCTCCCATTGCTCTTCAGGCGAACTCTACCTACTGGCAGGTCAAGCTCATCATAGACAACAAGCACATCTTCTGGCAATACCTTATACCAGTGAGCGAGTGCGCCAACAGCTTCGCCACTATTATTCATAAACGTGATTGGTTTGACCAAAACCACTTTTTCGGAACCAAGCACACCACTTGCCAGGATTGCCCGGCTGCGTTGCTCGGACCAGTTCCAGTTGAGTGTTTTTGCTAACATATCGACAACGTGGAAGCCAACGTTATGTCGTGTCTGCTCATATTGCTGTCCAGGATTGCCGAGGCCAACGATAAGTTTCATGAATGTTACCGCCCATACCCGAGGCGTGCCGCGAGATAGGGGGGCAAACCTGCTTTGATAATCTTCTCCTGTGTCTTCTCATAATCGTAATGAACACGATAGAAGGTGAAGCCGCGCTCTGTATCATAAATCATAAAAGCGGCACGAGGGTCTCCATCTCGTGGTTGCCCGACGCCGCCTGGATTGACAATTGCGCGATAGTCTTTTGGAGCAGTCCATGGGCCCTCTGGCGGGACAATCATCTCGTTTGTAACCTGCACCATGCTCTGGCTCAATCCCAGAAGAGCTAATAACTCTTCGATCTCACTATTGATGCGATCTTCCGCGTTGGCAATCCGCTCTTCCTGCGAAACCTCATCTTCTCGCGAAAGCACCTCGTCTTTCGTATAGCCTTTATGGGTTAGCTCTTGTGTGTCGGCGGAAGCATCTTCTTGCGTTAACTTTGCAGACGACGAAGTTTGCTCATAGTGATGTCGAACATGAGACGAGTTGCTCTGCTCCAATCCACTTTCGTTACTGTTTCCTGTCTCACCGTTTTGGTCAACCGTGGTTTGTGTCTTCATATGCTCTTGAGGGATAAGCGCAAGCTCTTCGGCGGTATCCTTGTTAGCAGCAATACCGTTTTCGAGTGGTTCTGATATCGGTTGTGTGCCATTGACTGTTGACTGTTCAGACTCAACACGTACTCCTTCAAGAGATGTTTCTTGTGAAATTTGGAGAGCAGAACGTACTGCTGCTACTTTCTGTGTTTCTTCGTCGTCATCACTCAGCACGTCAAGTTCATTCTCGCTTGCTGCGATAGCTTCACACTGCTCTGCGTCTGTCAGTGGTATCGTTGGTGTTTGTGCTACGGGATCGGGCTGTTGAAAGATAACGGGAACATGTGTGTGTCCCACGAAACAATAGCGGTTGGTGAAATATTGGAAGCTTCTTTCTGCGAGAACTTCAGACGTGAGATACTCCCAGAGTGGGCCATAAGGGCTGCCGTGTACAAGTGTGCAGTCGCGTAGTACAATACGCTCAGGTAAATTTGTGAGAAATTCGCGATGCTCCTCGGTGAGTTGCTCGGCTGTCCACTCTGCCGAAATACGTGCCGCTGCGCTGAAATCTTCCAGGTCAATTTTACCTACCGCCGCCCAATCATGATTTCCTGCAATGACAATACTGGTACGTTCGCGTAGCTTTATAATACACTCATTTGGATTAGGACCATAACCGACAAGGTCGCCGAGAAACCATAACTGATCAATAGGTTCCTGCTGAGCTAGCACGTCTATTTTTGCTAGAACAGCCTCTAGTGCTTCAAGATTGGCGTGAATATCGGTGAATACTGCGTAGCGCATAGTTGTATACTCTATTCAAACTATATAGTATAAGATAAGTGGGTATATTCTATCATGTTTGCTGTGTCCTTACTAGTACTATTTTGATTGGGTCTCTATCCTTTAATGACCCTTGCAGTCCCCCTGATTTTCGACTCTTTTCATTTGAGTTGATAGCGTAAATGCCGTGTGATTTTGCTCCTTCTTTCGTTGCATTCGATACCGCATTCAGTAAATAATACTAAAATAGTAGTAGATGTGCATAGCCAACTATACCGCAATATCGATTTTGTTGGCTATAGACATCTAAGGTGTTGATGGTAACATTGGGAGTGCGAAGCCCCAATTGAGCAGAGTTTTCGCATCGTTAAAGCGGTCAAGCGACGTATCACTGTGTAAGACAGCTCCCAGCAGGTGATGTCCGTCTCTCGTTGCGGCAAACATCAAACACCAACCAGCTTCGACGGTGTGACCGGTCTTGATGCCCGTCATTCCTGTATATGTGCTGAGTAGGTCATTAGTAGTTTTCCATATATATGCATGGTGTTTTCCTGTCGCCGTAAGTGTATAGGTAGGTGCATGTACGATTTGTGCAAAGAGAGGTAGCGACATAGCGTATTGTGCCAGACGCGCAAGATCAGCTAGCGTTGTATAGTGATTGGGGTTCGTTTCATTATCAGGTGTCAAACCATCCGGGTTTGTGTAGTGCGTCTGGTACAGATGCAGGCGATGAGCAAAGAGATTCATCCTTTGCACAAATAGATCTGGTGTACCTGCGAGGCCATCTGCGATAGCAATTGCTGCATCATCACCCGATGGGAGCAGCAATCCATAGAGCAAATCTTTCAGCGGTACAACATCGCCGACTTGTAAAAACGCACTACTTCCATTGTGTAATGTCACCTCATCTATTGCATCTTGCTTAATTGTAATACCTTGATTGAGATCGCCCGTTTGTATAGCGATGACAGCAGTCATAACCTTTGTTATACTCGCCATTGGTAGCGGCTTCTCACCATTTATATTGACAAGAATATTGCCCGTATCCGCATCCTCAAGGTAGGCCGCTTCTGCTGTGAGTGTTGGTGGTGTTCCCTTAACTGTTAGCTGTGGCACTGGCGATGGTGCGGGTGTCGGTACAAACGGAAAGGGTGTCGGTGTCGGTGTTGGTGCAATCAATCCTAGCGAAGTGCCTACTTTATTGCCAGTGGATGTGAAGGCAATAATTGGTGTCACAATAAGCACCAGTAGAGCTATTACAACGAGCGAAAGACCTAATACGCGCCGCGCCATTCTTTGTATTCCCTGTCCTTACTTGATATGATTAAACGAGTTTTTCGTGCAGAGAGACCGAAGGTCTCTCTGCACGAAAAACTCGTTTATCAGAGATTCTTAGGCCATTGCGTATGGTAGTTGGTTTCGCGCTCGAAGGCATCTGCGATGCGTAGAATAGTCTCTTCGCCGAAGGCTGGCCCCAATAATTGTAGACCAACTGGCAACCCCTCACTGAAACCGCCAGGGATTGATATGCCACTGATACCTGCTAGATTTGCTGGAATCGTGAACACATCTTGCAAGTACATTTGATACGGGTCCGATATCTCACCAAGCTTGAACGCAACAGTTGGTGAGGCTGGACTAACCAACGCATCTACTTTTTCAAATGCCTTCTCGAAGTCCTGTGTGATCAGCGACCGCACCTTCTCTGCCTGCTTATAGTACGCATCATAATAGCCGGACGAGAGCGCGTAGGTTCCCAGCATGATACGACGCTTCACTTCGGCACCAAAGCCGTATTGCCGCGTCTTTTCCATCGCCTCCCACATGTCGTGAGTATCGCGATAGGAATAGCCATATTTGACGCCATCGTAGCGTGCGAGATTCGCGCTTGCTTCTGCTGGCGCAATAATATAGTATGCTGACACACCATATTTCGTGTGAGGTAGCGATACATCAATAATTTCCGCTCCCATTGCTCGTAGCTTCTCGATGTTCGCACGAACAATCTTTATGACTTCTGGTTGTGTACCCTCAACCCAGTATTCTTCTGGTACACCAAGTTTCATGCCCTTGATGCTACCACTCATACCAGTGCTATAATCCGGTACAGGATTGGGCGAACTGGTAGCATCGTGTGCATCCTGTCCTGCAATTGCTTGTAGCAACAGTGCAGTATCGCGTGCATCACGAGCGAATGGACCGATCTGGTCGAGGGAGGAACCGAACGCGATGAGTCCGAAGCGCGAGACACGCCCATACGTTGGTTTCAAGCCCAGCACATTACACAGCGACGCCGGTTGGCGAATCGAGCCACCTGTATCACTGCCATATGAACCCATTGCCATACCAGCGGCTACCGCTGCCGCAGAACCACCGCTACTGCCACCGGGGGCGCGTTCCAGGTCCCAGGGATTGTGTGTGTCGAAAAAGGCTGAGTTCTCTGTCGAAGACCCCATCGCGAACTCGTCCATGTTGGTTTTGCCTACCATGACAATGCCCGCTGTATTGAGCTTTTCCATCACGGTTGCGTTATATGGTGGCTTGAAATGCTCTAACATACGTGAGCCTGCGGTTGTCGTAATGTTTTTTGTGGATATCACATCTTTGATCGCGATAGGAATACCTGTTAGTGGCGAAAGCTTCTCGCCACTTGCAATACGTCGATCTGCCTCTTCCGCCTGTTGCAGTGCCAGTTCGTCCGTTATCAGCGTGAATGCCTTCACCTTATCTTCCATCGCACGAATGCGGTCGAGGTGTGCTTTCGTCAATTCGACTGAGGAGATTTTCTTTTGGCGTAGCAGGTCACCAGCCTCATGAATAGTAAGCGTATACAATTCCGTCATCGTGATTACTCGCCCTCCAACACTGCATTGACCTTCAAGTAGTTATCTTCCTGATCAGGTGCGTTCGCCAATAGCACTTCCGGTGGATACGATAGTTGCGGCACATCGACACGCATAACATTGGTCAGGCGTGAAGCGTGGGCCGTCGGTGAAACACCGCTCACATCGGCCTCTTGCAATACCTTGATGTTTTCCAGGATAACGGAAAGTTGCTGCTGAAATGTGGTAATATCTTCCTCGGTCATGCCCAGCCGTGCGAGCTTCGCTACATTTTCTACCGTCTTGCGATCAATCATCATCCCAATTCCTTATTCTTATTGTTTTAGTACCGAATGGAGAAGCCTCTGAAATGTTCGGTTGGTTCGCGCCATGTCGTCTCGACCTCATCTACCTCTCCTGCTGAAGGTCCTTGTCTTAACGTCAAGAGGAGATTTTCCAGTGTGCTTCGAGTTCCTTGAGCCACAATCTCCACGCTGCCATCACCCCTGTTGCGCGTATAGCCACGTACACCAAGCGATGACGCTCGCTGTGAGGCAAAGTAGCGAAAGCCGACACCTTGTACATATCCATGCACCACAGCATGGAGTTCTTCTATGCCTTTTTCTTTATCATTCTTCTGGCTCATGTCGCCTATGATAGCATACTCGCTTGTACGAGTACAGGTCTTATACTGCACTAGCCATTAGCATCTTGTTTATCGACATCGAGGAGATACTGGCGTGCATCAGCCTCAGTTTGAGCAATGCTCATGTAAACAATCAAATCTTGTAGTTTTTCTTTGTCTGCCATTGCCTCTGTCTTCCCAATTGCCAAACGAGCAAGTTTAGGGAATTTTGTCTGTACTACTCGCTGTATAACTGTACGCTGTTCCTGTAGTTTTTCTTGATGTGCCTGTTCAAGTCCCTCTTGGATTCCTTTTCGGATTCCATCTTCACGGCCTTCTTCCAAAATCAGTTGATATATGGGGGTGTCCCACAGAATATCGTGCTGCATCCGAAACCTCCTTATAAGCCAGTCTTGATCTTCTTTCTTGTCAAGAAATGCCAGCGAAGCTAGTGTCAGTATGAGAGAAACCATATCTCTCTTTGTCATTTCATCAACTGTAAGGTGTTCAATATTATCAACAGTTTCTTCTATTGCTTCGTGTGTTGCACCGTCTCGTGTCAATGGTATCAGTGGCAGCAATGCTACCATGCCTATTTGTTTGAGCATCTCTGTTGGAATTTCCCAGAGCTTTACATTCGTAAAATAGAAGCGGTGAATCTCTGAGCCATCTGGATGCTTTTGGATAAAAGGCGATTCTGCCACCGCACCGTCTTTTTTCAGATAGATGACATAAGAAATGACCGTATAACCAAGAACGCAACTTGCTAAGACATTGTACTCCCACACTCGCCGTGCCATATTTGTAGGTGCGCGTCTCTGAAACTCGATGTGAAGGGCGTATTGTTTTCCATCGAGTGTTACTTCGTACAACGTATCCATGTCTAAACTGCGGTTCAGATGTGGTGACAACTCGCCGACATAATGTGCCCCTTCTAATAGCCAGGAGACAAAATGTTGCGGATTGATTTTGATAAGTTGCTTCAAAGCACTATCCCATTTACCCGCCATGATTTGCCTATCCACCTCCCGATACTAACCGTAGTGTAACATAGCAGGAACCTACTGTCGAGATGTGTAAAATCCGCTACTTTTTGCTTTTTGCCAGTACAAAATACTATGATTTTTATAAAGAGGAGGAATTTTGCGAAATCGGCAACAAAAGGATGTGTAATAGCGTATTGATAGATAAAGGGATAGGCTTCGTATTATGCTACTCGTAACTCTTGTGGTTTTGTGGTAACATAGTAGCCTATCATATAGCATGAGTGCTAATACGTCGATATTGGAACCCCCAATTTCACCTTGTTGTGGAGTGTATGTATGCAGTCAGTACAGGACTTGGCAACCGCAGTACAACGGGTTGTTGGTAACGTTGAACGGGTTATTGTTGGTAAGGCGGATGCGGTCGCATTCAGCTTGATCGCGGTTATTTGTCGTGGGCACATTTTGATCGAGGATGTTCCAGGTGTAGGTAAAACTGTCCTCACCAAAGCCATTGCTCGCTCTATTGGATGTACCTTTAAGCGTATTCAATTCACACCGGACCTTCTACCGAGTGACGTTTCCGGTGTCTCCGTGTACAATCAGAAAACAGGAAACTTCGAGTTTCGTCCTGGCCCAATTATGGCGCAGATCGTGCTGGCCGACGAAATCAACCGTGCAACACCTAAGACGCAATCCGCCCTTTTAGAGGCAATGGAAGAGGCACAAGTGACTGTTGATGGGACCTCACACTTTCTTCCAGAGCCTTTTATGGTCATGGCAACACAGAACCCTATCGAATATGAAGGAACATTTCCTCTGCCAGAAGCACAGTTAGACCGTTTCATGATGAACATCAGTTTGGGCTATCCAAAGGCAGCCGATGAGATCAATATTTTGGATAGTCATCAACATCATCATCCTCTTGAAGACTTGGCCCAGATTATGACAGCGGAAGAACTTGTGCATATACAGCAACAAATTCGTGCTATTCATGTTGACCCTTCTATTCGCGAATATATTGTCTCTATTGCAAATGCAACGCGTAATCATCAGAATATCTATCTTGGTGTGAGTCCGCGTGGTTCCCTGGCCCTGTTTCGTGCTTCACAGGCACTTGCGGCTATGCGTGGTCGAGGCTATGTTATTCCAGATGATATCAAACTCCTGGCAAAACCAACGCTCGCACACCGTATCATTGTGACGCCTGCCGCTCGCGTTCGTGCGATTACATCGACTATCATTCTCGACGAAATTTTGCAGAGTATTCCCGTGCCTAACGCATGGGTTGGTGGCGGAAGGGGACGCTAGGCTATGCGATCCTGGCAAGCTGTTTTACTCATCGTTATCCTGGCCTTTCTTTCAATTAGCAGTGGTTGGAAAGTACTCTATGTATTAACATACGTTTTGTTCATGTTATTTGTACTTTCCTGGTTTTGGGCACGCTATAGCTTACGAAAAATCATCTTCCGCCGTGCTGTCACAAGTGGTCGTGTACAGGTCGGCGAGGTGTTTGATGAGCGTCTTATGCTCGATAACTTGAGCGTACTACCAAAATTATGGGTGCAAATTGCCGATGGTTCGACCTTGCCAGGACATCGTGCGGGCTATGTTGCCAGCATGGGAGGACGCAAACGTGCTATGTGGCGAGCGCATAGTACATGTAAGCAGCGTGGGCGTTTTCAACTTGGCCCTGTAAGCGCGACAAGTGGCGACCCATTTGGCTTATTTCGGCGACGCATTATGCTATCGACATCACGTGAACTCATGGTTTTGCCGCGTGTCTTTCCAATTACCTCATTCGCGCTCTTCACAGGTGGTCTACCGGGGAGAGGGCGAAGCTCGCGACGGGCATTGCAAGCGACAACCAATGCGACAACTATACGTGAGTATGTCAATGGAGATGCACTCAGTCGTATCCATTGGCGTTCAAGTGCCCACTACGACAAGCTAATGGTCAAAGAGTTTGATCTCGACCCCGCTGTTGACGCATGGATTTTCCTTGATCTTCATGATACTGTGCAGGCCGGAGAAGGTGAACAATCAACCGAAGAGTACGGCGTGACGATTGCCGCGACTGTTGCTAACTATTTGTTGCGTCAGGACCTTTCTGTTGGTATGATTGTAAGTGGGCAACAGCGCGAATTTTTGAATGTTGATCGTGGTGAGCGTCAGGTTGAGCGTGTGCTTGAACTGCTTGCCGTTGTGAGTGCTGGACCAGGGCCAGACCTGAAAGAGGCTCTTGCACTCGATGCACTCCACTTTGGGCGTAACGCGGTTGCAGTTATCATCACGCCATCGAATTCACGCGATTGGCACGAAGGTTTGCGTCACTTACAACGACGAGGTGTTCAGGTCGCTGTCGTAGGTATGGATGCTGCCTCGTTTGAGGATAAACCCTCCGACGAAGATTCACTGGCCTTATTAGAGGGCGCAGGTGTAGCTGTAGTGCGTGTAAAATGCGGCGAAGATATTTCTCAAGTTCTTGAAAGCGGTCCAAATGCACGTCATACACAACGGAGGTAAGGGCGATGCGCGATGCTTCGATAGATAGGTTAGCAAGGATTATTTCCGATAAACCGAAATATAATCCTGATAAACAACGTTCTCAATCTTCTAAAGCTCCACATGAACTGCATGTAGGGATGGCAGAGGGTTGGTTTTCACTCATCATGCTGGCTATAGTTATTTATAGTACAGTGTGGTGTGTGCAGGCGGCGGGCTGGGTCGATCACCTGAACATCCTTACTATAACGACTGGTTTAGGACTTATAGCTGGTGTTGGAGCTGCTAAGCAAAAACGTTTGCCACGCCTTGCTGTCCATCTTATCGTGCTTGGCTGTGGTCTCTTTCTCTCCTTTTGGCAGACTACAGGTGCCTTCTATCAAGGACATGCAGGAGATTTTACTGCCAGTATCCAACACTGGTTTGCGACTGCTTTTACCGATGGAACGGGAAACGATAACGCGATTTTTCTCTTTTTCATTTTGTTGCTTGGTTTTGTTCTTGCATATACCAGCGCATGGTTTGTGTATCGCACCCGTAACCCCTGGCTGGCGGTTCTGGCAAATGCGGTCGTACTTCTCATCAACCTCAGTAGTGTAGACCCAGGATATATATTTTTCCTGGTCATTTTTCTTATGGCGTCGCTACTCTTGCTGCTACGTTTCAATCTTTATGAATCGCTAAGACGCTGGCGTAAGCAGGGTTTACGGTATCCCGATGATATCGGTTGGGATGTGATGCAAGCTGGAGCTATTATCTCTGTATGCATCCTCATTTTCTCATGGGTGCTTCCTGGCACCTACAGAAATGATGCAGCCGCCCAGATTTGGAATTCTAGTAGCAATCCCTGGCAGCAAGCAGAGAATACCTGGAACCGCGTCATTTCGCTGGACGGAGGAGTCAATCCTTCTAATCATGGTAATTTTCGAGATTCACTTGCACTCGGCGGCAATCCGAATCTCAATCATGATATCGTGATGACCGTGCAAAGTACCGATGGTTCCGTCTACTTTGAAACGTTGAGCTACGATACTTACGATGCACATAGGAGTAGTTGGAGCAATGGTCCTACAGAAACGGTTCCGTGGAAGGCGAACGACGCCTATCCGCCAGATGCAACTACGCAGGTGCATGCAATCACGCAAAAAATTACGATTGTCAGTTCTTTAAGTGAACAATATCCTTACGTTTTAGGTGCCGCTGATATTGGCTCATATAACGCTAATGCAACTTTAATGAGAGGTAAATCAAGCGGGTCGGTGGTTGCATGGCTGAGTAAAAATGGTACTTTAAGTGCAGGAGCGCAATATACAATTATATCTTACTTGTCTTCCGCAGATGTCCCCACACTACGCGGTGTGCCGATGCCAACTAGCGCTCCTGTACCACCACCAGAGTATGATGGACAGCAAGACCCAGATGTGTATAGTACAGCTATTGTCAACGCTTACACGCAGCTTCCTTCCGGCCTCGATCCGCGTATTCTGGTAAAGGCAAAACAGATCGTGTCAGATGCACACGCAACGACGATGTACGATAAAGCTGCTGCGCTTGAATCATACTTTCGTAACAATTACTCATATAGTACCAATATTCAGTTACCTTCTAGTGAGGAGGGTGTGTCGTGGTTCCTCTTCGATAATAACAGTCATAAAGGTTTCTGTAACTACTTCTCAACGTCGATGACGGTTCTGGCACGTTCGCTCGGCATCCCTACGCGTGTTGTTGCTGGCTATACCAATGGCGAATACGATGCAAAAACACATCAGAGAGTAGTGCGTGGAACGGACGCGCATAGTTGGGTACAGGTGTACTTTGCTGGCTATGGGTGGGTTAACTTTGAACCTTCTGCTAACTTTACAACCTTCACTCGTCCACTCCCAAACCAATTTGGTAAAGGAAGCGCGAACGGTGGCTCCGGTGGTGCGGGTAGTGGTGGCGCCGTCATACCTCCAGGTGGACATGGGCGCACAGGGCATAGTGCAGGTGATTCGTCTGGTGCCAATAGTAATACATCAACAGCACAGGTGCAGGGACAACTGCATCAGCAGATTTTTATGACAACAGGGGGTATTGTGTTACTTATCCTCTTCGCTTTGCTGTTCTTTATGCTCTGGTGGCGGCGTCTATTCAGGCAGTATAGCCTCTCCTCACAGTTGTATGGACGCTTATGTCTCCTGGCGAATTGGGCCGGGATACAGCTTCGACCATCTCAAACGCCTTACGAATACGTTCAAGGGGTAGCAGCGTATACACCACAGGATGCTCTTGTCCTCGAACGGCTAGGCGACATCTATGTGCGTGATAAATGGGCCGATCCTGAAAGTCCCGAACATCCTTTACGCTCTGGTGAGATCGATGAACTACCATCACTGTGGCGACGTGTGCAACCACACCTCTTCCTCTATGTCCTGCGTCATCCGTCTTTTTTACGATGGGTACCGCAACGCATAGGAGCCTTCGTTGTCAAATTATGGCGACGAAGACGCATGCGAAAGATACTTAACGAAGAATTATAGCCACATTGCTTTGGGGGCTTGACCAAAGTGCCGAACTTGCGTACACTACAATGTGCAGTCTATGGTGCAACTATAAGCATATACGCTGCACATTTTGATTGCATTCATCTAAGAGGAGCATACTATGTCTGAAGATACTATTGCAGGCGAGGATCTACCAACCCTTGCGCTCACCCCTATTCCACAAAGAAGAGCCATTGAAATCCTCAATGCTCCTTCTGTCTTGTTACAAACATTGGATATTGCCCGGCATGTGGCAATTGCTCCTAACGGCAAGCGCTATGTTGTTGCGACCTATGACGACTCGCTGTTAGGCCATGACTTTGTAACGGCCATCTATCCACAGCAGAACGAATATCTGACATTGGTGCGTATGATCGTGAGGGAGTTTCAGAGCAGCACTATAGATCAGGCAATACAGCGTCATATTAGCACTGTTCAAGCTATTCAACAGGGCAAAGTGAGCGAGTTGAAGGCTGGAACGCTAAAGTAGGCCAAAATCCCTTGACAGATCGCTAAACTATCCCGTATACTTGAAATTGAAGGTGGCTGCATAAACAGTTCACCTACTTGTGAGAAAATTCACCTGCAACTCAGCAAACGAATCTTAGGAAGGAGAGTACAGCATGCCAACAAACGCCTTATGCAATTGCGTGACGCGTCTGCGCGATTTCGGTATCAACCCGAAATTTGATCGTAGCTATGCTATGCTCTTCGACCTGCTCCCCAACGCCGCTTATGGTATTGCTGGCTCGTGTGTACATACACTCGTGCCCACCGCTATTGGGGTCCAAGGGATTAGTGTACTCACATTCACGGGAGGTCCGCCTATTTTTAACGAATAGGTATAGAGAAAAAGACTTCCTCAACCGTGAGTACTGGCGAAAAGCAATTCAGTCTCACGGTTTTTTGTCGCTCTTTTCTCTACTGCCTGAAAATGCTACCGTCCCTTCGTGTGAAAGGAAGAACAGACAGATAGCATTACTTATGAAATCAAAAGACATTGTACCGATGTACCGGTGTACAGGTAGTAAGTCTGTCCGCATGTCCGGTATAGAATTGAGAACGGCAATATCTGCTTTGTAAGATGCAGACATATATTTCTCAAAAATTGGAAGGAGAAATTCCCTTGGCTGTTCATGAAGGTCGCGACCTTACTATAAATTCACACTTGTTAGAAAACACCGTTATCGACACGACAAAAGATGCCGTTGTCATTGATGGTGTATCCAAAATATTCAAAAAAGATCGTCCGTTACTGCGCTGGCCCGGCAAAAAAAATGAGGAGAAGGAAAAAGACAAAAAAGGTGAAGTGCGAGCCGTTGACAATATAACCCTGACAATCAAATACCGTGAGATTGTAGGAATTCTTGGTGCAAACGGCTCTGGCAAGTCAACACTCATTCGCATTCTCTCAACCTTGCTTTTGCCAGATACTGGCACCGTCCGCATCTTTGGCTACGATGTTGTGAAGGATGAACGTACCGTACAGCGTCTGATAAACCGCGTAAGTGTCGAAGCATCCTTCTTCAAGAAGCTGTCGCCAATGGAAAACTTGATTTATGCCGCTCGACTGTACAATATGCCTGCTGCTGAGGCGCGAGCAAAGATTAACAGTATTCTCATGCGTCTGGGTATCAAGCCAGATCGCATTGGCAAGCCGCTCGAAAATATGTCACGCGGCATGCAGCAGAAGGTTGCAATTGCCCGTGCGTTCCTGACTTCGCCGATTGTGCTACTGCTCGACGAGCCAACAACAGGACTCGACCCACGCTCGAAGATTGATGTACAGCGTTTTGTCGAGGAGTTACGCGAAGAACACGATGCGACCATTCTGATCACGACACATGATATGGACGAGGCTGAGGCACTGTGTGATAGAGTCGCGATTATCGTGCAAGGCAAAATCGTTGCACTGGGTACAACCAACGAACTTAAACGCACTGTTGCTAGTCTGATGGGACGCGAAGAACTGGTGTCAATGAATGAAGTGTTTATGCACTACACTGCATCGCACCGCATTACACCGGAAGATATCACACGCTATGGTAGTTGGGAAAAGGCGTTCGAGGCTATTGAGGCGGCACGCGAAGAAGAAGACTAACATGAAGAAGAAGATTAATACAAGGAAGGGAATATATACATGTCTAGTTTGATGCACCAGGGGCGTGCAACCTATGCGTTTTTCGAGCGCAACTGGAACCTCACTAAACGCTATTGGGCCTGGGAAGTTGTATGGCTGGTCTATAGCGTGGTGAATGCCATGTCCGTCACCTACATTGGTGTTGGTTCACACATTCCGAACTTTATCCTGTACCTGGTTATTGGAACAGCGGTCTGGACCTATCTGAGCGTAACATTTGATGGTGTAACCGACATTATCAATATGGAACGCTGGGAAGGCACCATCGAGTACACATTCATGGCACCCATCTCACGCTTCACGCATATGGTTGGAAGCTGTCTCTATGCGGTCGCACACGGCATGCTCTTTACGGTCTTACAGTTAGCGGTGATGGCGGTTTTCTTTCATATCGACCTGAGTCACGCCAACTACTTTACCGCTTTCTTGATCTTGTTACTCGGTAGCGTCTCGTTCATTGGCTTTGGTATCGCAACGGCATCGCTACCCTTGCTCTACACAGAGAAAGGAATGCAAATGTCCTTTATTGTGCGAGCGATCATTTTGCTGGTATCAGGCGTGTACTATCCAATCACAGTGTTACCGATTTGGATGCAGCCGCTCGCGCGTATCTCGCCCGCAACGTATGTGCTAGATGGCTTGCGAGAAGGACTGATGAATGGTAAACCGCTCTGGTCTCCTGAAGTCTGGAATATCACATGGCCGCTGCTGTTGACGGGTATTGTAAGCGTGCCACTAGGTATATACATCTTTGGTATGGCCGAACGCTACGCTAAACGTACAGGCAAACTGAAACGTAACGGCTAAAGTAATCTATAGGGACCGATGATGCGGTTGAACAAAATAATCCAGCAAGGTGTGTCAACGAACGGGCGACCACAAGGGTCGCCCCTACCATACATGTTGATGCGCTCTGTGGAAGAGTATAGTAGGGCGACCCTTGTGGCCGCCCGTATCCCAGATGAGAAAGTTAAAGAGCATCTGGGTCCCTCTACAGAAGGCAATAAACCTACCTATTTAGGGGAATGGGAAAAGAATATGATTAAAGAAACATTACCACGCGGTTTTGTGTTGCGTCGTCCGACGATGGATGACCTGCAAGCCGCTTTGGAACTCATACAAACCTGTGAGATAGAGCGCGAGGGCAAGCCGGAAACGACTCTGGATAGTATGCGTCTCTGGTGGCAATCACCAGATTTCTCGCTTGCCACCGATTCGTGGATTGTGTTTTCACTGGAAGGGAAAGCAGTTGGTCTCGCGACCGTTGAGCAACGCCAGCATGCTCGCATCTTTATTGGTGGAGACGTGCATCCCGACTATCGCAGACGTGGGATTGGCACACATCTTTTGAATCTCAATGAGCAACGCGCACAACAACATGTTGCAGAGGCAGCAGCCGATGTCCGCGTTTCGCTGCTATCCTGGGCTGATGAAAAATCGACTGCTGCACAACATTTGCTTGAGCAGCATGGCTATAACAAGATACGCTCGTTCTGGCGTATGAAGATTGAACTGAACGAGGCACCACCTGCGCCGAAATGGGCTGATGGTATCACTGTACAAACTCTTGCCGACAATCCAGACTTGTTTCGTGCCGTTTTTGAAGCTGACGAAGATGCCTTCAAAGACCACTGGGGCTTTGTCCCTGGCACATTCGAGGATTGGGCGCACTGGACAAGCAAGCGTGAAAACTACGACCCATCACTCTGGTTTCTCGCGATGGACGGCAACGAAATTGCTGCTATCTCGCTTTGTGAAGACGAAAAGGAGCAAGGTGGCTGGGTTCACTCGCTCGGTGTACGTCGGCAGTGGCGACGTAAAGGTATAGGAGAGGCACTCCTCTATCAGTCCTTTGGCGAATTTTACAAACGTGGCATCCACGAAGTTTATCTTGGTGTCGATGCGGCAAGCTTGACAGGAGCCACACGGCTCTATGAGCGTGTAGGAATGCATGTTCATCGGCGAGCCGATACCTATGAGAAAGAGATACGAGCAGGGAGGGAAATAAGTACACAGTCTGTCGAACCATAGAGAGCCTGTGTTCTTGCCTTTCTCTTCCTCCACTTAAAAATAGAGGGAGTGTGTAGAAAAAACACATCCCTCACGATGGAGAACAAACGGTCATGATAGTACGTCTACACAACCTTTCAGCATGTGTCCCGACGTTCAAGGATGCACAGGCCGTAACCGAACTTATGCGAGCGTGTGATATCGCAGACTTTGGTAGTACCGACAGCACAAAGGAGGATGTAGAGAAGGCATGGAAAGCACCACATTTCGATCTCAAAAGCGACGCATGGGCCATTGTCACACGGCAAGGGCAGCTCGTTGGCTACGCTGATATACGGCAGAACCGTTGTTATGAACAACTTGTCTGTCTCGTGCGTATCCATCCCAACTATCGCGGACGTGGTATTGGAACTCTATTCACCTTGCTCATCGAAGAGCGAGCGCGTCAGCTTGCCTGTAACGCGCATCCACGAAGACGTGTTACTCTAAACTTCACTGTAAGTGTTCGTAATCGTAGCGCACAGCAACTTCTTGAAAGAGAGGGCTACATGTCAGTAAAACGCTTCTGGCGTCTGTCTATCACTGATGGAGATACCCAAGAGACCCTTACCGCCGACCTGAACGTCGAGGCACAGGACCTGTTCGACGAGTCAAACCTCGTTGAGCGCACAGGCTTCTATGTCGCGCGGCAGTACGAAGTCTTCGAGAAAGAGTTGCGTCCTGACGCCGACGGGTGTAGCGATGGCGACGAATCGAAATCCCACATAACAATGGAACCGCTTGTAGTGTAAAATGAATCCGAATTTCGTCAAACCAGGCATCTTAGATGCCTGGTTTGACGAAATTCGGATCAGAAAGAACAGTAGCATGTCTTCGATCCTTATCACAGGTGCGAACGGCAATGTTGGTAGTGAAGTTGCCGAACAACTCACTTTGAAAAACGTTCCTTATTAGGATTCGCCAAAAAAGTGACGCCAGAGTTAGCCAAATTATTAGGGCGTTTGCCGAGAACTGTGCGAGATTATGCTCATGATTACTGTGAGCAACTTTGAGTTTTTTCGCTCATTGCTCTTCTATATCTTTTCACGTCTGTTATGATAGCAAGAGCAGCATAGTAGACGTTCAGTGGAAGAAAAGAGCTTTATTATATGCCTCGCCGCCCATCAGTTGCTCCACTTCTTATAGGCACCTTTATCCAGCGCGTGAACTCTGGCGCGGGAACGATTGTCTATGGACTGCTGCTGGCACAAATTGCGTCTCACTCAAAACAAACCATTACTAGTTTACAGGTAGGGTTGCTTCCCGTCGTCTATTACATCACAGAGCTATCCCTTGCACCGCTCATGGGCAGCCTGAGCGATTCCTTTGGACGCCGCAAATTTCTTGTGCTTGGTCCACTACTCGGACTGTTGCAAGTAGCTTTGCTCGTTTTCACGCCCACGAAAGACGCCTTGCCCTATCTGCTCTTGCTGCAAGTTTTCGCGGGCGTATCAAGCGCAATCACCACGCCTGTTGTCCTCGGCTATCTCGCGGACTTCACCGCATTAGATCAAGGCCGACGTATGCGTGTGATGAGCTTTTATGAGCTTGTCACCAGTGGCGGTATTGCTGTCGGGACCGTCGTAGGTGGTCTGGCATGGGACCGCTTTGGGCGTAGTGCATACATCTTGCTTGCATCACTGTATTTCATCGTTGCCGTGTGTATGTTCGTCTCCCCTGTCGTCAATCAGGTTGTTGATCGTGGCACGTTTACCATGATTGCCAAACGTTATTGGCGTATCCTACGCACACCTCGTCTCTTCATTTTCATGCCAGCATGGATATGCATTTCTGCTCTGGTGGGAGTGTGGTTCGGCTCACAACTCACCTTCATCCTATCTAACCCTGTTCACAATCCACAGCAAGTCCTGATGGGTAGTACCAGTGGTCTTGGTGGTGGGCATCGTCTTAGCTTGATACTTGGCGGCTATGTCCTCTTTTTTGGCCTGTGTCTTCTCTTCTGGGCATTTTTTCTCAACCGTGTGCCACGTCTACGGCTTATGTTGACCTCAATCGCAGGTGTCTTTCTCGCGTGTATTGCCCTTGCTGGTATCAATCATCGGAGTAGCGATACCCTGCTTTTCCTATGGATTCCCTTGCTTATGATAGGAGTCTTCGCAGAGACTAGCTTCGCGCCTGCCGCCCTTGCCTATCTCGCGGATATTTCGGAGGAGGCTGCAAAAGATCGTGGTTTACTGATGGGTCTCTACTCCATCTTTCTCGGCTTGGGGCAGATTATCGGTGGTGGTTTTGGCGGTATCTTCGCACGAGCTTTTGGCTTTGACGGATTGGTTTACTTAACCGTTCTGCTCGCCTGTGTTGCACTTCCCTCGCTGCTGTGGCTGGCACGGTTCGAGCGCAAAGCGGCACAGATATATGCGATAGAAAAAGGTACCTGATATCTTATTGTTCGTGCTTCGTAAGCAAGGAAATTTCTATCTTGCTTCTACCAGAGATAGTATTACCTTTTTGTTATCATCAATATGTTCTAGCTTGACAACGACTTCCTGACCGCTATGAAATATATCTGCAGGGTGAGTCACATAGCCATGTACAATCTGGTTTGCTGGGATGAGTCCGATAGGGCCTCCTAAATCAACATAGGCTCCCTCAGTAGACAAACATCGAATATGTGCTGTTAGAATTTGACCAGGTTGCATCGTTTGTAGTACTGCGTCGCGTTGTTGAGCGTGGACAAGCGAAAGTAGCACTCTTCCCTCATACTTCTCTACTATCATGACCTCAATCTCCTGACCAATCTGTACGACTTCATTTGGATCAACGCGATGGTTTTGCAAGGAGAGATAGTGTCTTGGAATCCGTCCATCAACTCCTTCCGCATCGACAGAAACACTCGACTCTGTTAAGGATGTGACTATGCCTTTTCGGATATCCCCTGGCTGTACTTCCTGTAGTAGTTGTACCTGTCGAGAACGCATTGCCTGACGCTCTTCCTCGGTATAGAGTTGTTGCGAAAACAGGAGATGATTACGTTCGCGGTCAACTTCAATCACTTTCAGTCGGATCGTCTTTCCTTTCATTTGCTCCAAACGACGTTCAAGATGATTTTCAGGTAATTGTGGACGTTCCCCGCTCCAAGTTATTGCGTAATAATAATGTGGCTGCTCCACAACTCCCTCAACACCTCTAAATTCAACAAGCAATCTCTTTTTTGTCGCCTCAATGACTTGTACCGCTAATGGTTTTCCATTTCTATAATGTTTTTCGATGAGTTGCCATGTCTGTTGTTGTGACTCAAAATTTTTATCGCTATCCTCATGCATCATAGTTCACCAACCTAATCTTAATTACACAGCTTGTATAAACTCAACCCTGTTGCCAAAAGGGTCGCGTATCTCGAAGCGTTCAAAGCCAGCAAAGGGTATCGAATCGCCAATCTCGATACCCTTTTCTTGCAATCGTGTGCGCCATACTTCAATATCGTCAACTTGATAAGCGAGATGTGCTTTTGTGGCTGAATGGTCAACACCATCTTCGGTTCCTACATGTACCTGCTGGCTCCCAACTTGTAGCCAGAAGCCGCCGCGCCCTTGTAACGATTCTGGCTTTGTCACTTCAGGTAGTCCTAGCAGGTCACAGTAGAACTGGCGCCCCTGTGTTTCAGCACCGCGAGGAATAGTTATTTGTGCATGATGTAGTCCTAGAATGGTCATTGCGATATTTCCTGTTGAGGGTGTGTTGGTTTAGAGGTGGAGATATGGAATGTGCCCAGCACACGCGCCACCAACAATCTCTCTTCGCCCTTGGAATTGTAGATGGTTGACTCCATAACCGCTGTCGAGCGTCCACGATGCACAATGATACCTTCGGCGAAAAGTTCGCCCGTTACAACTGGCGCGATATAGTTTATTTTCGCCTCGATGGTGCTGAAGCGTGTCCCCGGTGGTAGCACCGAGAGCAGAGCCATCGACATCGCGGTATCAGCGAGCGTGAAGATAACGCCGCCGTGTACAATCTGTTGTGGATGCATCAGGCGCGCATCGACGCTGATACGCACCTCGCCTGTGCCGCTCTCAGCATTTTCAACGTGCATACCAAGTAGTTGGAAAAAGCCGGAGCGACTGGTGTTTTCACGTATGGCTTCTAATGTCATTGACGATTCTTCGGCCTGTGCCATATGTTTATTTATCTCCCACGAATGATACGTTCGATATCACGTTTGGCATCGCGTTCCGCCAGTGCTTCGCGCTTATCATATAACTTCTTACCGCGACAGAGACCCAGTTCTATCTTTGCCTTGCCACCTTTGAGGTATAGCTTGAGTGGAACAAGCGTCAAGCCTTTTGTGGCAACCTTTGTCAATAACTGATCAATTTCTTTCTTGTGCAGTAGCAACTTGCGGTTACGTGTCGGCTCGTGGTTATAGCGATTGCCCTGCTCATAAATCGCGATGTGCGCGTTCTCTAGCCATAGCTCTCCTTTGCGTGCCATCGCATACGAGCCACGCAAATTGACCTTCCCATCGCGAATAGACTTGATTTCTGTGCCAACGAGCGAGATGCCAACCTCTAACGTGCGCTCAACAAAGTAGTCATGATATGCCTGTCGATTGACGGTGACAACCTTGATGGGAGCATCTTTGTTCACATTATCTGTATGTTTTTGTTCTGTTTTAGTCGATGCTGCTTTTGCCATAAAAACTCCTTGATAGGACGTATATTTGCTGTTTGCGAAACTTAAACCTAAACAGCAAGCACACCATATGAATCCATTCACATGGGAAAAACTCTCATCATCAGTCAAACAAGTTCTGATGTGGAGGGTTATGTCACAACCTTGCAATTGTGCATAGGTGGGCTATGATTATAGTATACGATAATTCTTGCGTACACAGAAAACAGTCGAGGTGAAAGATTACCCCTCGCGCTATACATTGGCGTCATACGTTATGGAGCGATGTTTTTCAGGAAGCATTGGCTTATTCAGGCTATTTCCTGCTCTTTTCATTCCGACATTTCTGTCTCTTCATAGAAAGGCTTTATCATGTTCTACCATCTTGGCAAGATAGCTACTCGCTTTCGCTGGTTGATTGTGGGTTTGTGGATGGTCGCCGTCGCCGTTGCGCTTCCCTTTGCACCACAGGCCAGTCAGGTGCTGCAATCTGGTGGCTTTATTAGTCCTGATGCGGAATCGCAACGTGCCATTAATGTATTGACGCAAAAGCTTCATCTCGATCAGACTATCGTGCAGGTCATTTTTACTAGCAAGACCTATAGCGCAGATGACCCACGCTTCATACAACAATCGCAACAGGCTCTCTCACAAGTGCAACATTGGTCGCAGGTTGCACAAATCATTTCCTTCACCGACAACCCGCGCCAGATATCGTTAGATCGTCATGCGGCTTATGCGAACGTGTTGCTCCGACCCGATCCTGATACGGCTGCGAAGCTGCTACCACAGTTGAGTCAGAAACTTCAAAAGGTGCCCGATTTGCAATACAGTGTTGGCGGCGGTCCTGTATTCTACGAGGACATTCAATCCGTGAGTGAGGATGACTTACGCCGTGCTGAACTACTCGCATTCCCTTTCGCTATTATCGCGCTCCTATTTGTCTTCCGCTCAGTAATTGCAGCTATTCTTCCTGCGTTCGTCGGCGGTTTTGCCGTTGTCGTCGCCCTCGCGCTTATCTTTGGCTTGGGACATCTCACACCGCTCTCTATCTTTGTATTGAACATTACAACGTTGTTTGGGCTAGGTCTCGGCGTGGATTATTCGCTGTTCATGGTGAGCCGTTTCCGCGAGGAGATCGCGCATGGCCGTAGTATTGAAGAGGCGGTGACGCTAACCGTTGCCACTGCGGGACGCGCCGTTGCCTTCTCTGGTCTCACCGTATCTATCGGACTTCTAGGACTGGTCTTTTTCCATATCAACATGCTCCATTCTGTTGGCCTTGGTGGTATGCTTGTTGTGCTGTTGGCCGTGTTAGCCGCTTTGACATTGCTACCTGCACTACTTTCTATCATTGGTCTCAACGTGAACCGCTGGCCTGTGCGCCTGCCACGATTCAGGAAGGCTGTGGCTTCAACAACTGTAAATGGTGTTGTTGCAGTACATCATGGCTTCTGGTATCGTCTCTCCCACTTTGTCATGCGTTACCCTGTCCGTGTACTCGTTCCTGTGTTACTCATACTTATCAGCTTTGGCTTACCCTTCCTGGGAGTGCGCTTCTCAGCACCGGATGCGTCTATTTTACCAAAGAACGTACCATCGCGTGAAGCGTATGATTTACTGGCGAAACGCTTCAATGACCGCGAGACAACGCCTATTCTGATGGCTGTGCAGACAAAGGGTGGTGTAATGACGCCGCAGAATATCAGCAATCTCTATTATTATGTACAGCGTATTCAGGCCGATCCAAATGTCGAGCGCGTCGATAGCATTGTCAGTGCAGACCCGCGCTATACACTTGAGCAATATCAACTGCTTTATACACACCCACAGTTGATTGCCGACCCCTATATTGCTGCACTGGTGAAATCGTCTGTTGCAGGCAATACAACCTTTGTGCAGGTTATCAGCAGATATGGCATGCTTGACCCACATTCACAGACGCTGGTGCAAACTATTCGTAACACAACGCCTGGCAATGGTATTACCACGCTTGTCGATGGTGGCACGGCGGGCGACATGGATTATGTCACTTCGCTCTACAGTGACTTCCCTTATGCAATCCTGGTGATCGCGCTGACAACGTATGTCGCATTACTGCTCTTGTTTCGCTCGGTTTTGCTGCCGCTCAAAGCGATTATCATGAACACCTTGTCTATCGCAGCGTGTTACGGAGCGTTGGTCGTCATCTTTCAAAATGGTTTCTTGCATCAATTGCTCAACTTCACGCCGCTGGGCTTTGTCGAAGCATCGAGTCCAATCTTGTTGTTCTGTACCATCTTTGGTCTCTCGATGGACTACGAAGTCTTTCTGCTCTCGCGTGTACAGGAGGCATTCTGGCAGACGGGCAACAACACTCGTGCCGTTGCGCTTGGGCTACAGCGGAGTGGTGGTATTATCACCAGTGCCGCAGTGATCGTGATTGTGGTTGGCTCATGTTTCGTCACTGCAAATATGATTATCGTGAAGGCTCTTGGCCTGGGTATGGCACTTGCCGTATTGATTGACGCTACGCTGGTACGCGGTTTGCTTGTGCCTGCAACCATGCGGCTACTTGGCGACCTGAACTGGTGGTTACCGTTCTCTGGTGTGCAACGTCACCCACCTACGTTTGCAGAATATATGGTGACAGAAGAGTCTGCACCGGAAGATGAAGCGTTTCCTGATACAACAAAGACCAATGCAGGTGTTGGGGGCAAATAATGCGTAAAAAAGGTATATACATTTCAATGACTACACTACAACGTCACAAAAGAACACTCACAGGGGGCTTGCTTCTATGTGTACTGTTCATCCTAGCATCCTGTGGTTTTCCAGGGATTGTTTCTACAGCAGCACAACTGCCTCCAGTAAACAAAACGGCGACGCCTGTAAGTCAGTTGCCACCTGTACGTTTTCCACAAGATGAGTCCGCTCACAATGACTTAACCGAGTGGTGGTATTATACAGGACATATGCACGCTACTGATGCTAATGGCAAGCCGCATACCTATGGCATTGAACTCGTCATTTTTCAGGCACTGCGGAGTAGCTTTCCACCTGTCTATGCATCACATTTTGCGATTAGCGATGTGACGCGCGGTGAATTTCACTACGACCAACGACGTGTAATTGAGCCGAATGCTAACATATCCAATGGCAGTTCAACAAAGGGACTTGATGTACATGTCGGTGACTGGACGATGCAAGGGCTGAACGGACTCGACCACCTGTCGGCAACGATGGCAAATTATAGCATGAAGGTTGACTTACACGGCCTTAAAGCCGCTACCCTGCACAATGGAAATGGACTTATCACTTATGGTCCAGGTGGTTTCTCTTATTACTATTCGCGCACACGTATGGCTCTCTCTGGCACGTTGATAGATCACAACCAATCGAAAACAGTGACAGGCGAGGCGTGGATGGATCATCAATGGGGTAACTTCCTCTCACTTGGTAATGGCGGTTGGGACTGGTATAGCCTTCAATTGAACAACAATACTGAGATGATGTTATACATCATTCATGATGCCTCCGACGCAACAACTTCAACCTACGTAAGCTATATCGACGCTGAGGGAAAAGAACACCTTATTCCAGCCTCATCCTTGCACTCAACGGTGCTAGATCACTGGCAGAGTCTGGTAACGAAAGCTAACTATCCCTCTGGTTGGCGACTCGCTATCAACAACTCACAGATTAAGGTCGCACTGACAATCACGCCACAACTGAAAGATCAGGAGTTGGTCGTTTACCAATCAACAGGCAATAGCTACTGGGAGGGTGCAGTGAACATTCAGGGACAAAGTAATGGTAAGTCAGTGCAGGGTCAAGGGTATGTTGAGTTAACAGGTTATACTCATTGATAGTTAGGAATGATATCGCCGTGTGCCTCGAACAGGTCATCGACGAGATGATGTATCTCATCAAGTGTCAATTCGGCAGAGGTGTGCGGGTCGAACATAGCGGCATGGTAGACATGCTTCTTGTTGCCTGTTAAGACTGCCTCGACGACAAGACCCTGTACGTTGACGTTGCTTGTTTGTAGTGCCGTCAACTGGAGTGGGAGCTTGCCGATGCGCGTTGGTTGAATTCCGTTTGCATCGACCAGGCATGGTACCTCGACACACGAGCCTTGTGGCAGGTTTGTAATCAGGTCGTTGTTAATGACGTTGCCGTAGATGACGCGTGGCGTGTTCGTCTCCATTGAGTGAATGATGAGGGCTGCATACTCGCCACTCAGTTCAGGATGGAAGTCGGCGGTTCCATCCAACAGTTGTTGGCGTGTTTTTTCCCACCATGCGATCTGCTCCTGACAGCGACGGATATACTCATCTAACGGAATGTGAAAATGCTCGATCAGGTCGGGTCGATCACGGCGAATGAAGAACTGGTTGTATTCGGCATTGTGTTCGCTGGACTCCGTGACGAAGTAACCGAGCCGTTGAAATAGCTCGAAACGTACTGGATCGCGCTCCCAAATCTCCTGCTTCTGTGCCACCTCATGCAAGAGAGGGTAGGCATCTTGTCCCTTGTGTTTGAGTTCGAGATAGAAGGCCATATGGTTGATGCCCGCGCAGCGATAGGTGAGTTCTTTGAATGGCACATTCATGTACTGTGCGAGTTGCCATGCCGTTCCCTGCACACTATGACACAGGCCAACCGTCTTGATGTTTGTTGCCTGCGACACCGCCCACGTATTCATCGCCATTGGATTGACATAATTGAGAAAGGTTGTATGCGGACACACCTGCTCCATATCGTGGCACATAGCAAGCATGACAGGGATGGTCCGTAGAGCGCGAAAGATGCCGCCGATACCCATTGTGTCGGCAATTGTTTGTCTCAATCCGTATTTCTTGGGGATATCGAAATCAATGACCGTCGAGGGATAGCCGCCGACCTGAATGGTGTTGATAACATAATCGGCACCTTCGAGGGCGGCTCTACGATCTGCATGAGCCGTGATTTTTGGATGTGTACCAAGCGAGTCAGCCACTTTACGTGTCATAATCTCCGCGATACGTAATCGTTCGGCGTCGATATCCATCAGCGCGATTTCGGATTCAGCGAGTTCTGGGAACGTCAAAATATCTCCCAGTAAGTTCAATGTGAATACCACACTACCTGCACCAATAAAGGCAATCTTTGTCACTATTCTTCTCCTTGTATAGCAATAGAGATGTACACTACACTTTTTCACCCAGGACGGTGAGATAAAAGGCCATACCTCGAAATGTACTTGAACGCATCTCTTGCAATCCCTGCCGATAGAGTTGGGCAAGTTCTTCCTCTGTGGTAATGCCCATTTTTAGCAAGAAAGGTTGTATCAGTAAGTAGCCAGTCTCATTAATTTCACGAACAGCTTCATATGCCTCCGATCCCCAGGAGAAGTTCGATGCGAACGCTCTTTGTTGAATATTCTTATAGCCAGTATCACGCAGAAAAGGCTCTAGCATTGGTGTAACACAGAGATGCCGCCCGTCGGGAGAAAAGCTCTGTCCTGCGCGTTGAAATGCCTGTGTGAAAAAACCGTTCATCTTTTCGCAAGCGGGAGCGTTCGTGAAAGGGTACTCCCACTCGGTCAAGCGAATCAGTCCACCAGGGCGTGTCACGCGCAGACATTCTTGTAGTAGAGCTGACCATGCGCTAGGTGGCATGAACGAAAAAATGAGACGTGCATTTACAAGATCGAATGAGGCATCGGGAAAAGCTAAACCGTGTAGCACATTCATCACATGAAACGTTGTGTTCGGCAATTTCCGCATGTTCGCGTAGTTAATCATTTTTTGACTGATATCGACGCCCGTTACATGCATATGTGGGTTCGCATAGGCAAGATCAATTGCCCAGCCAGCCGGTCCGCATGCGACATCCAGCACGTTGTGTATCGTGGAAAGATCGGAGCGTTCGGGTAATAAACCGCCAGCCTCTTTGGTGATAAACGCATCCTGTCGTATCAAGCGAAACATCTCTGCTGTACTTTCAGGATTAAGGACATAAGTGTTCTGCTTAGCTGATGAGTCAGAAGGAGTCTGCATAGCGTACTCTCTTTCTTTTTTCTTTTCAGAGTATCAGCAGTGAACGTGAAATTGCAAGTAATCTTTCATAGAGATCAGATTATGTTGTTTAAATTTTTCCTCTGGGAATGGGCGACCACAAGGGTCGCACCCTACTATAGACGCTTGTGTGCGGTGTTGATGAGTATAGTAGGGTGCGACCCTTGTGGTCGCCCGTCGGGTCTGGAATAATTTTTAGTAAGCATATGTTAGCTACTATGAACGTATTAGCACATATTCTCTGCATTATTTTATACGTATCTCTTGTAGACCATTCAGTACAACGTAACAAGATGAAGGTCAAGCAAGCAGGTTATACATAGCTATCATTGGTACAACGAAAGGGAATTATCATGGGTGATGCATCCCGCGATATCTTAAAAAGGGCGCGACAACAGGTACCAGAGTGGACAACTACTCAGGTAAATGAGGCCCTTACTCATCAACAGGATACTACTGATCAGGATGTGGTTGTGGTTGATGTGCGCGAAAAGTATGAGTGGAACGAGGGACACGTCCCCGGAGCAATTCATGTGCCGCGTGGTTTTCTCGAATTGCAGATAGAGGAAGCGGTACCGGACAAGTCAAAAAAAGTTGTATTGTACTGCGCCGGTGGTGTACGCTCCCTAATGGCTGGTACAACGCTTCAGCAGATGGGCTATGACGATGTTGTGTCAATGACAGGTGGTTTTGGACAATGGAAGGGTAGCGGCTTCAAATTTGTGCAACCTCGCACTCTTGATGAGGCACAAGCCAAACGCTATAGTCGCCATACGCTTATTCCAGAAGTAGGCGAGCAGGGACAATTGAAGCTGCTCGACTCGAAGGTATTGCTTATCGGTGCTGGCGGTCTCGGTTCGCCCGCCGCATACTATCTCGCAGCCGCAGGTGTCGGTACGCTTGGCATCATTGATGCCGATATGGTAGACGAAAGCAATCTGCAACGCCAAATTCTGCATAATACAAGCCGCATTGGTAAGTACAAGGCGGAGTCTGCACGAGAGACGCTTGAGGCATTAAATCCCGATGTGAAGGTGAAAACGTATATTGAGCGTTTAGACGAAACGAACGTTGGACGTATCATTGCTGATTATGATGTCATCGTCGATGGCACCGATAACTTCCCTACGCGCTACCTTTTGAACGATGCGGCCTTGCTTGCCAACATACCTGTTGTGCATGGTAGCGTCTTCCGTTTTGAAGGCCAGTTGACGATCTTTAAGCCATATGAAGGTCCGTGCTACCGTTGTCTTTATCCAGAGCCACCCCCACCAGCACTGGCACCTAGCTGTGCTGAAGCGGGTGTGCTAGGTGTGCTTCCTGGTATCATCGGTCTGCTGCAGGCAACAGAGACGATCAAGCTGTTATTAGAGATTGGCGATCCGCTTGTTGGTCGTATGTTGACCTACGATGCGCTAGCAGGCGAGTTCAACGAGCTACATCTCTTCCGCGATCCAAATTGTGCAGCGTGTGGCGAACATGGGCATCCAGAAAATTTGCCCACGTATGCCGATGTGTGCGCGATTCCTGCATAACACGTTTGAATATCAAAGGTTAGCCATGTTTCGTATGGACCAGATTATATGCTCATTGACCTTTTATTACGGATACGGGCGATCCCTTGTGGTCGCCCGTTGGGAAACGACAGAATGAAAATATAATACTCGACTATGTAACAGAGTGTATTTTCCCAGGGTAAAAGAGTGGCAAGGCGCGTGTATATCGTGCCTCTTTCTATAGCAATAACAAGGAGACAAATCTTATGGCAAATATTCGCTTAGCCCCAATTCTGCGCTCATCGGTGGGTGGCTCCAAGCAGGTAAGTGTAGAAGGTAGTACGCTCAACGAAGTATTAATGAATCTCTATGAGCGTTATCCTTCACTAAAAGAGCAAATTCAACCATCGGAAGAACTGAGCAAATTTGTGAATATATATGTCAATGACCAGGATGTCCGCTTTCTCAAAAAGCTAGAGACGCCTGTGAGTTCAAGCGACACAATCACGCTTCTTCCTGCAATGGCGGGTGGACGATAGGCGATAGTACGCTAAAGCGGGTCAGTGCAATAGAGAAGAGACACCAGGGAGTTATCTCATGCGCTACGGAAGTATACTGGAAACGATAGGCAATACTCCACTCGTAGAATTAAAAAGCTTCAGTCCTCGTTCGGGCGTAGAAATTTATGCGAAACTGGAAGGGGCAAATCCAACAGGCAGCATCAAGGACCGCATTGCTAAACAGATGATCGAAAATGCGGAAGCACAGGGCTGTATAAAGCCAGATTCTATTCTCATTGAGCCAACGAGCGGTAATACAGGAATAGCACTTGCCATGATTTGCCGTGTCAAGGGCTATCCATTTGTTGCGGTGATGCCTGATAATGTCACGCAAGAGCGTCGCAAAATGCTCGAACTCTATGGCGCGAAAATCGTCTTTTCTGATGGTGCAAAAGGCAGTAATGGTGCTGTACGTATGGCAAAAGAGCTAGCCCAGCAAGATGACCGTTACGTTATGCTCTACCAGTATGGCAACGCTGCTAACCCTGGCGCACACTACAACCATACTGCCGTGGAGATCATCCAGGATTTGCCCGATATAGATGTCTTCGTGGCAGGGCTTGGCACGGGTGGTACGCTTACAGGGAATGCACGCCGTTTGAAAGAGTATAATCCAGCGATCAAGATTATCGCGGCAGAACCATTGCAGGGCGATGGTGTGCAAGGTCTGCGTAGTCTGGAAGATGGCTTTGTGCCACCTGTACTCGATCAGTCTCTGCTCGATGGCAAAATCCTTGTCTCAGGTATGGATTCTATTCGTCGCACACGTCAATTGAAAGACCAGGAAGGCATTTTTGCGGGTCCATCGTGCGGTGCATCGTTGCACGCCGCCCTGCGTGTTGCCGCGACAATGGAACGTGGCAAAATCGTCACCATACTTGCCGATGGTGGCTGGAAATATCTGAGCGAAGACCTGTGGACACGCGAATTGGACGAACTTGAAGACGACTTAGAGGCAAAAATATTATGGTAGATACGACGACAGCACACGAATCCTTTGTAGTACATATTCCAGCGGCAATTTATGCTGAGATGAACGCGCATATTGTGGCGAGCTATCCCAATGAAGGTTGCGGTGTTGTTGGTAGCGTAAATGGTCGGGTTGTCAAACACTACCCGACTGCCAACGCCGCTGAGCTTCCCGACGATTTCTCCATCATTGCCGAGGCCGACCTTGTGCGTATCTACAACGATATCGACGACTACGACGGTCAAATGATCTACTATCACTCCCATCCTAAAAGCGAAGCCTATCCCTCTAAGCGTGATAAAGAATGGGCCAAGCGTAGTGGCTACCCCTACATCATCTACTCACATCGTTTTTATCCTGATTCACCCTATGTTCGTGTGTTCAATATTGACGCAAATGGTGGTGTAACTGAGGGTAAAGTACAAGTTGATTAGTTTTGTTCTTTCCATCAATGAGAGAGCGCAGGGAGAGCATGACAGGGGCAAGCCCTGTCACTACTATAGACGAATATGCGTGGCAAGCCACTAGTATAGTAGTGACAGGGCTTGCCCCTGTCATGCTGCTTACCAAGTCGATTCACGAATTTGTTGGATTCAGTCCCCCTATTTTCAATTCTTCTTTGTTCTCTCTTTACATTCCTCAAATAATATGCGTATACTATAGTTAGATTGTCAAAGTGAAAGAGGATAAGTATGGTACAGGAGAGTTTAACGCAAGAACACATTGACCTTGCACAGTCTTTACTCGAATTGACCCCAAGGCTGGTACGACGCTTGAACGCCGATGTTCCGCTCGATCACAAAGTATCCGAGGGTAACGAAGACCTACAACAAGCCCTCTCTGAGATACGAGCAACGCCAGGGCAGTTGACGCTTCTGCGCGTATTAGTAGAGCGCAAACAATGCTCAATGCAAGAGCTTGCAGAGCAACTTGTGGTGATGCCTTCTACTGCAACTGCTATGGTCAAGCGTCTCCTGGCAAATGGGTATATTGAGCGTAGTCGGGATGATGTTGATTGGCGTACTGTATGGGTGAAGGCGACTGTTCGTGGGCAGCAAGTCGTAACAATTTATGACACTGCACAACGTGCTTCACTCTCCCGTCGTCTTGCACAATTAAGTGACGACGAACGCATACACATTGTTCATGCTTTACCTGCTCTCCGACATCTCATTGATGCCTAGCCTACAATGGGAACTGAGTAGCTACAAGTATTTATTCGTAATTTGTAATGCTCTTAATCGCTGTTATTTGTGTACGGCGAGAACTGTAACTATCCTGGAAGGTTCTAATGAATTCATCACGCCTTACTTCTTCCGATGTCTCGACTGAAGATTCCGTGCAAAATATGCTCCCTGTCGATCCTATAGCGCATGATAACTATCGCTGGGTTGCGCTCTCTGTCACTACCATTGGCGCACTGCTTGCGTCGATACAAGGTTCGGCTTTGTTGATCGCGCTCCCAAATATCCTGACAGACCTCCGCACTGGTTTTTTCACCATAATGTGGGTACTCCTCGGATATCTGCTTATTACTACCGTGCTTACTCCTGTTGTGGGACGCCTTGCTGATGTGTGGGGACGTAAACGCCTATATAACACTGGTTTCTTGATTTTCGCGCTTGGTTCGTTGATTGCTGGTCTGTCGCAGCCGCAATTTCATGGTGCTGATCTCATCTTTGGGCGTGTTGTACAAGGTGTCGGTGGTGCGCTTATTGTTACAAATAGTACCGCGATTGTGACGGACGCCTTTAAGAAAGGGCAGGTCGGTCTTGGCCTCGGTATTAACCAGATTGCAGGTGCCGCAGGCTTTTTACTTGGACCAATTGTTGGCGGTCTGCTTACCGAAGTCTCATGGCGATGGGTATTCCTGTTTAATGTACCATTAGGTATTCTTGGTGCGTTGTGGGGTATTTGGCGGTTACGTGAGCCGGTGCGTCCAGAAGCAAAGCAGCATATCGACTGGTTTGGCAGCCTTTCTCTCATGGTTGGTTTGACTGGTGTTCTGCTTGCGCTCTCGATGCTCGCCTTCCCAATTCTGAGCGAGTCCGCTACAATCGCTCTTTTAATCATTGGTCTTGCTAGCCTTGTTGCATTTGGTTTTGTAGAGCCACGTATCAAACAACCGATTGTCCAGTTACGTCTTTTCCGCGACAGACTCTTTACGTTGGCAAACTTGAGTGGTCTGCTCAATGGTATTGCGCGTGGGGCGGTGCTATTCCTGCTCATCTTTTTCTTGCAGGGTCCTTATGGCAAAGACCCATTGACGGCAGGTCTCCTGCTCATTCCCTTTGGTGCGGCCTTTATGATTATCGGACCTTTAAGTGGACGATTGTCTGACCGCGTCGGCTCACGTTTACTTGCACCAATTGGCCTTGGTGTCTCAGCACTCGGCCTGTTCGGACTTTCAACCGTCGAGCCATCAACGCCCTACTGGTTGTTAGCTCTGTATATGGCATTGATGGGTGGTGGTTCAGGCTTCTTCGTCTCGCCCAACACAAACGCTATTATGAGTTCCGTTGAGCCACATACGCGTGGAGCTGCCGCTGGTATCCTGAATATGCTCAATAACACAGGGCAGATGCTTAGCATTTCTATTGTTTTCCCGATAGCTCTGAGCGCGGTTCCCGTTGCTGCAATGATGCAAGTTTTCATCTATGGTGGTGGTATGAAAGAACCTGCCCTCTCGCTCTTTATGCATGGACTACACCTCGCCTTCCTCGTCTCCTTCGGTCTAAGTGTTGTGGCTATGCTTGTAGCTGCACTCCGTCCAGCCCACCAATAGCAACCAATGCTGGTCATATAGTGTTTGAGGAGACAGTCGCAATTGCGACTGTCTCCTCAAACATTTTCAAGTAGAGTGTCGTTCGACAACAAGTAGACCATCAGCACAGTCTTCATACCGCGTTGTGCCTTCGCCATGCCATTGTTGCAGACACCAACTCCCAATGGCTTCGAGTTTCGTCCGCGAAAAAAGTTGTTTGTGTCCATAGATAGCCTCTGGTGTATCTTTTTCGTAAGGCACGGCAACAATGAGACGCTGCTTCGTTATATCCAACAAGTTTGTTAAAACTTGATACATATCTTCTTCGTTAAAGTGTTCGAGAATGTGTAGTGCTGTAACGGTGTCAAAGCATCCAACTTCGCCAAAGGTGTTGGCTAATAGGTCTGCCTGCATAAAGCGCACGTTGTCGAGGTGATGTTCTTCTGCTACTATTCGTGTGGTGGTAAATGGAGCAGTTTGAATGTCAATGCCTGCAACATCGGCGAATGATGGAAAGTGTTCGGCGACAAGCAATGGTAGAAAACCAAATGAGCAGCCAGCATCAAGAAACGTATTCCCAACAAGTAAGGCGTAGACACGACGATAGATCATGGCAAACATCTCTATGTTTGACGAAGGAAGCATATGAGTATCTTCCTCCGTTAAAAGCTGTTGATAGAAACTCAACGTATTTGTTGCATACGTGTACCACGCTCTTTGAACCTCATATGGAAACAACGACCCTACCACCGCCCCGAAAATACTGCCAAAGTTCCACTCATTTTTCAGTATGCCAAGAGGTTGTAGTTCCCCTAACAATAAATTACCAAGATCGGCATTTATTGCCTCTGGCGCAAACCAGTGAACGATAAAAAGAGAAGGTGCCTCAGCTCTCATAAAAACCAGGAAATGCGGTGTTTCATGAATATGATAACCACCTTCAGTAAAACGCTCGCGCAGAGCCGTTTTATTGACGCGATACCCGTTAATGCCAACCACATCTCCCATAGACACAGTGCGTTCTCGAATAGGGATTTTTTTAGGCATCGCTTTAGAGGCTTCAGGCATGGCTTGCTCCTTAGAATGACGAATGGTAAATGTGACTTGCTAGCAGTATATCATTGTGCAACCCAACTATAGCACTCATACAAAAACTGTGTTAAGATTCCCTCATATTCAAATACAAAGCATTGTACTCTACTTTATATAATAATGTGTAAGGAGACATCCACGTTGACGACACACGAAAAGCAGTATGTAATCATTGGTAATGGGGTGGCAGGGACGACAGCCGCCGAGACACTCCGCAAGAACGACGCCAATTGCAATATCAAGCTTATCACGAACGAGGCATATCCACTCTATAATCGTGTATCCCTGCCGCGCTTCCTACAAGGGGTCATTGTCGAGCAAAAGGTCATGATTCGCGACTTTGCATGGCATGAGCAGAGAAATATTGATCTGCTCACAGAGACACTGGTTGAACACGTTCATACCGACGAACGGGTCGTCGTTACCAATACAGGGGAGCATCTTCCCTATGATGCGCTACTGATTGCAAGTGGCGGCTGGGCCAATCCATTGCGTGTGCCAGGGGCGAGTGACGCAAGCCACATCTATAATTTTGTGACGCTCGATGATACGAAGACGATTGTTGAAAAAATGCTGGCATCGCGCACCGCTGTTGCCTATGGTGGCAGTTTTATTTCGTATGAACTTTGCGATGGTTTCGCTATTCGCAAACTTGCTACAACCTGGATTATGCGTAGTCCTTACTGGCTCCGTACTGCCCTTGACCCGGAAGGGGGTGAGGTTGTCGATAATATCGCGAAGAAGTTCGGTGTCGAGGTCATTCACGGCGACGAAATTGAAGAAGTTGTGCCAAAGAACGGCGTTCCCACGTATATAAAGACAAAAAAAGGACGTGAGATACAGACCGACATGATTGGCGTTGGTCTGGGTATCACACTCAACACACAGGTTTTGTCTAGCACACCCGTAGAAATACGTAATGGTGTGATGGTCAATGAATATCTGGAAACGAACGTTCCGAGCGTTTATGCGGCGGGCGACGTTGCGGAATTTTTCGATCCCACAATCGGTATGCATCACACAATGGGTACATGGGATAACGCTATGGCGCATGGTAAGATTGCAGGTGTGAATATGGCAGGGGCGCATCAAGCCTATGTTGACGTACCAACGTATACCAGCCCGCTTTTCGATGTGAATATAGCCGTTGTAGGCACAACTGAGTCTGGCAATGCAGATACCCATGTCCTTGCTCATCGTGAGCCAGGAGAGAAGGGCAACGAAAACTATCGTAAGCTCTTCTTTCGTGATAACAAACTGGTTGGCGTGTTGATGATTGGTAGTCCTAAAGGACGAAAAAAACTCGTCGAGATCGTGAAAAATCAGCATGTGCTAGAAACACTGGCTGAGCGTGAGGCACTGCTCGAACTCAAGTAGGCAACATATGTACTACTCAGCATTATCTTTCTTGACCCTTGTACAATTTTAAGATACTGTAGAGCGTAAAAGTCGGGCTAGACGCAGGAGAGATTTCGTGGCAGCAGTTTGTACAAATTGTGGGCAGGATTTGCCCAGAGACGATGCACATTTTTGCAATCATTGTGGTACGCTTGTACCGTCTCATCCAATCAGTTCTCAGTCATTATCGGCTGCTAGCTCTGCCTCATCAAAGACATCGCAAGGACGGCAGAAGCCAGTATTACGAGAGCAGAGAGTACAACAACTCACTGTGAAGCCAGAAACGCGAGAACAGCTTGCACCACAGGCGCAAGCTCGCCCACGTACCACACACCGCATAGCACCTGATGATCTCGCGAAGGCTTCAATAGCGTGGCCTGCCCCACTTACGCACGTCTCGGTCAAAGAACATGTATTGCCGCAAGATGCTCCGCAGGATGTTGCACACGAAGAGTTGCACATATGGCAGGAGCCACAAGACGTTGTACCACCTTCTGCACCACTGATGCCCGAATTACATGTCAAAGTATGGGAGCAAGAGCATACTAATCCTCCAACGCCCTTGCCAGCAAGCTCCGACGAGGCTTTACTAGGCCCTGTCGAAGATACTCCAACAACTCCACTGGAGGTTGCTCAGTTAACAAAAATAGAGGATACTCCTACACTACTACAGGACAAAGGCATAAAGGAGCATCGTGACGACGTAGAACATCTTGATACCGTTCCAATGCCGAATTATCCACAGGCGCGGACCGCCCTTGAGTTGTCAATGCCCTTACAAAACCCGCTACATGGTAATACCGCTTTGCCTGTCGAGCAACGACAGGTGGAACAGAGACAGCAAAGAGAGCAGAGACATGCACCTACTCCTGTCCCTTCGTCATATATAGGCACACCACAACAGTCAGCACGCATACCACAGGCTCTATCGCCACTTCCGCCTGCACACCATCAGAAGAGCCGTCTACCATTTATTCTCTTGCTGGCCTTTCTATGTATCCTTATTCTTGGTGTTGGAGCATGGTTTATACTTGCCAATCCGTTTTCTGTGCCATCAGTCACACAACCTTTGCAAAGCTACAAAGATACTCAACTTGGTGTTTCTTTGTCTTACCCCAGTAATTGGAGTACACAAAAGAACGCGACAGGCGTAGTTTTCGCCGACAGTAGCCATACAGCGCAGATGAAACTAGCCGTTGTCGATGCTCGTGCAGACGCCGCACAGTATGTTCAACAGCAAGCGGCAAAGAATGGCATGACCGCGATCAAAACACTGGGCGTCGTCTCTTTCGCCGGAGCTTCGTGGTCGCAGGTCCAGGGAAACATGCAACAGGATGGCGTCAACTATACCACAGGTATGCTCGCAACCGTACACGGCAGTCGTATGTATGTGCTGACACAGATGGCACCGCAAAATGTGTATACCGATGAAGAAAGCGTCGTATTCTCCGCTATTCGCAATTCGTTTGTGTTTCTCTAACAGCGATTATGGTATCATAAACGTTCCTTGAATTTCTAGCGTATCCTTGATACTCCTCGCGCATTCTGCTATACTTCTTCTATGAAGTTAAGTGAGTATGCTAAACAACAAGGTGTGCGCTATGAGACTGCACACTTCGGAGCAAGATATATTGACATTTTGTTAAAGGGACAAGGACGCACGTTAGAAGCGGTCAATCTTGCGGATAATGCAACCAAAGACGTGTTAGCGGACTTAACGAGTATTATTTACTTATTTTTGCAAGGCTCTATGGGCAAAGACGCATTACCCGCAAAGCAGAAACGATTGTCAAGTAGTTTCAAGCAAAGGATGAAGAGGAATGCAGTTAGTTGAGCAGCATTGTATCGGCAGGAACGATGTACGGTTTGACGTGATAGACGGTGTAGCATTCACATCTAAGAACCTGTACAATGCCGCCAACTACGAACTGCGTCAATCCTACATTCATCATGGGGTGTACTTGTCTTACGAAACGCTGTACCACTTCATGAAGTCCCAGGAAGCGTACAAAGCGTTACCCGCGAAAGTGGCTCAACAGGTCTTGAAACTGCTCGATAAGAATTGGAAGAGTTACTTTGCCGCGTGTCTTGCCTGGAACCAGGACAAGAGCAAGTTTCTCGGACATCCCAAACTTCCACAGTACAAAGACAAGCAGAAGGGACGCAATGTGCTTGTCTTTACCATCCAAGCTGTGAGTAGGAAAGGACTCAAGAAAGGCTTGATACAACCGTCTGGCGTCCCTATCGAGATACAGACCGCGCACACGAATGTTAATCAAGTTCGTATTGTGCCACGCGGTAGCTACTATGTGGTAGAAGTGGTGTATGAACAAGAAAAGCAACAAGCTGATGTAGACGCAACGCTGGTTGCATCGCTCGACTTAGGCATTAATAATTTGGTGGCTCTAACATCAAACAAAGTTGGCTTCGTGCCAAGACTGGTTAACGGGAGACCGATCAAGAGTGTCAATCAGTTCTACAACAAACGTAAAGCCGAGTTGCAAGCGATCATTAAGCATGACATTCACTTCACACATCGTATGAAACGCATGACCAACAAGAGGACACGGCGCATTGACCACTACTTGCATACCGCTTCACGTCGCATCATTGGCTTACTTATCTCTGAGGGCATAGGAACGCTCGTTATCGGCAAAAATCCCTTGTGGAAGCAAGAAACGAACATGGGCAAGCGCAATAATCAGACCTTTGTGCAAATTCCTCACACTCGTTTCATCTCGATGCTGACGTACAAAGCGGAATTAGTCGGAATACAAGTCATTGTGGGTGAGGAAAGTTATACCAGCAAGGCATCGTTTCTTGACAATGATCCTATCCCAATGTGGGGCAAGACAACACAAGAACTTGTGTTCTCAGGAAAGCGGGTCAAGCGTGGCTTGTACAAGAGTAAGAGTGGCAAAAAGCTGAATGCAGATGTCAACGGCTCGTACAATATCCTGCGAAAAGTAGCACCTGATGCCATGAGTGGCAAGGGTGTAGAGGATTGTGTAGTCAATCCTGTGCGGTTACACGCATAAAGCTGAGTCGCTAGCATTCGCTAGTTTCTCGGAACTATAATGCGAGTGTCTTTTAGCAACGAGAGCAAGTATACAGGATCGGTGGAGTATTCTGCTTGAGGCATGTTCATATGCTGTTTTATACGGGAAACCATCTTAGAGCATAGAGAAGACAGTGAGAAGAAAGGAGCGTGCGGTTACATTGTTACCGCGCTACATTATATCGCATGGATGATATTCACTTCGAGCGACACTTTCGTACACCACACTCCGAAGGATACTACATCATGCAGGGCAGTAACCTGCAAAGTAATAATCGGCTGGGTACCGTCGATATTCACTTCACTACAACGGCAGTGCATGGCACCCTTATTTTAGAACGCGAGCTGGAAGAAACCGACCTGACAAAACTTATCGAGCAGATCGATGAAGATTTAGTGCTTTCGGCAGATATGCCGCGTGACGATTTTCTGGTGAGTGTCTATGTTGGCAAGGATGTGGGCTTCTACAGCGACGAATACTTTGCCGAAGAAGGTGACAGCGTTGTTGATTTCGACGTGGACAATGAATAAAACAACAGATACATTGATGTGCAGTGAGCCAAACATGTTTGGCTCACTGCACATCAATGTATCTGTTCCTTAATCTTCAAGCAGGCCACGCCTCATGGCATACTTTACCAGTTCTGCTCGGCTATGCAAATTCAGTTTGTCCATTACATGTGTGCGATGAGTATCAACCGTTTTGGGGCTAATAATGAGTCGTTCTGCAATCTGATTGTTCGTATAGCCTTCTGCAACCAACTTGAGTATCTCGCGCTCGCGTTCAGTCAAGCTGCTATAGCTGTCCTTCTCTTCACCTGTCCTTACTCTTTGCAGGTAGTCTCCAACCATGACTGATTGCGCCGTGGGCGAGAGATAAAATTGTCCATTTTGAATAACACGGAGTGCAGAGATAAGATCAGTGTCCGCCGCCTCTTTTAGCATGTAACCTGACGCACCAGCACGTAGTGCTTGAAACACATACTCATCATGCTCATGCATCGTCAAAACGAGTACCTTTGTTTCAGGCAACAGCTTTTTGATCTGGCGTGTCGCCTCGATACCATTCATGTCAGGCATCGTGATATCCATGAGAATAACGTCGGGTTGGAGCTTTTGCGCTTCTTGAATGGCCTGCCGTCCGTCCTGGGCTTCGCCAACGACATCAAAATCGGGCTGTGCATTTAACATCATGCGTAAGCCCGCTCTTAAAATTGTGTGGTCGTCGGCGAGCAGAATACGAATTTTCATCTTTTCCCCTGTCAAGTTTCACTCATGTTCTTTATGAGCGTTCTGTATCGTTATACTTCTACACTATAAGCTCGGCATGAGTCTCTTTGCTATGTACTGCTACTGCGTAAAGAGGAATATGAACCTTCACTCGTGTTCCGTGTCCATGTTCAGAAGCAACATTTACAGTTCCATCGAGCAGCAGTGCCCGTTCTTGCATACCTACTAGTCCCAGTCCTCTATCTTGATCGCCTGTATTTTGTAGCTCTTCAACATCAAACCCGCGTCCATCATCGGAGATGGTCACGTTCACAGCATCGGCCTCTTCACGCATTGTAATTATTACTTTATGTGCCTGTGCATGCTTTGCAATATTCGTGAGCGACTCTTGTACGATACGATACAATGCGGTTTCCATCTCCGCTGACAGACGTTCGCGCTCCTTGAAACCAAGCGCGTGAAACTCGACTTCGAGAGAAGTCTTCTGCTGGTACTCTTTGACATACCAGCGTAATGCAGGTAGCAAACCCAGATCATCGAGGGCACTTGGTCGAAGGTCAATGCTAAGATTACGGACGGCTCGTAGCGTCTGGTGTGCAAGACGACGCGTTTCGGCGATGCGGTCTCGCGCCTCTTGTGTTGCCGTTGCTTCTTCTAGCACGGCAAGGCTAATTAAGAGTGAGGTAAGGACTTGAGATGTTTCATCGTGTAACTCACGTGCAATACGTTTCCGTTCTTGCTCTTGCGCTTTTATAATCTGGCTCGCTCGTACACGGTTCGCTTCATCAATCCCCTCAAGCATCATATTGAAGGTACTTGCAAGCTGGTCTGCTTCGGGATCAACGCTTGTAAGAGGCGCACGAAGCGTCCGTTCACCCGCTTGTACACGTTTCATCACCTTGCCTAAGTCCATCAAAGGGCGAAAGGCGATTTGTAAGACTACAAAATTAAGAATAACGCTCACTAGCCAGCCGAGAGCAACGAAGACTATCAAGTATACAGGTGCATGCGGTATGCTGTTCAAACGCGAGGCGAGCCACGTACCACCACTTGCACCGACAAAGATAATAAAGCTATTTGCTAGTAAGACTTTGTAAAAAACAGGAATGCCGAGAAAGGGTCGTAACAGTTTGCTATTCTGTACCGTTTCTCCATATTGTATGTTAGAGTCACTCATGGTATGTTCTCTTTGTAATAGTATTACTCATATTCATGTTATTGTAATTGTAGCGGTTTTGTGTTTCTACTGTCAAACAGCTTCGTCCTACTCTCTATAACAAAATAATCAGGTAGCAAATGCCCAAAAATCAGGTGAGTACCTGATGTTGTGGAAAGAAAGCAAAGGTAAGCTACATAGTACGACCTATAGTACGTCTAGTGCGATGGCAAGAAAATCCAGTACTCTTCACGTTTGACCTCTTTATACATTATAATAAGAAGAGAGGGCATAAACGCTCTCACCCTTTTGGTACGAGGGGTACTCAGCGTGGACGTTCTATGCTATAATCTGCCACACAGTGTTAAGAATATTTGCAATTAAAGTATCTTAGGTTAAGTTTTAATCTTTTGAGGAGGCACAGTGAGCTCTACCAGTAATAAAAGCTTGCTCGACGTGGTGACGCAGAAGGTTGTCGAAAGCCCAGTATGGCGTTCAATCTTTCGACATGGCTACCCTGACACTCCACTCAACCAGTCTCTGGTGATGATGGGGAATGTCTTTCTGCACCTGCACCCGGTCAAAGTCAGTCGTCAAGCCATGAAGATCACCTATACGTGGTGTATGGGCGGCATCTCCTTCTTCCTGTTCTTGTTGCTGACAATCACCGGCGTATTCCTAATGTTTTATTATGTCCCTGATACACGAGATGCTTACCAGAACATCAATCAACTCAATAGTGCGATTTCCTTTGGACACTTAGTACGTAATATGCATCGCTGGGCCGCCCACTTGATGGTTGTCTCGGTGACACTCCATATGATCCGTGTCTTCTATCATGGCGCGTACAAGCCACCGAGGGAGTTTAACTGGGTTATTGGTGTGCTTCTTTTCTTTGTCACTCTGTTCCTGAGTTTCACGGGCTATTTGTTGCCCTGGGACCAGATCGCAATCTGGGCTATTACCGTTGGGACAAACCTGGCTCCGTATACACCTCTTCTGGGTGATCCAGCGTACAAGGTGCTGGTCGGAGGTGGCGCCGTTGGTCAGGCAACACTGATCCGCTTCTACGTCGGTCACGTCATCTTGCTCCCGTTAGCAGGGGCGTTGCTCATGGCGGTTCACTTCTGGCGTATTCGTAAGGATGGCGGCGAGGCTGGCCCACCACCTCCCTCACGTCGTGAATTGGAAGCCAGGGCGGAACGTGCCGAACATGCCGAGCGTACTGTTCCTGTAGCCGGTACTACTGCACGTTAGCATTACTACCTGTCTGTTCTATGCTTTGAGAGGATACGAACATGTCAATCGAACAGAAAGAACCAAGAGTTCAGACACAGGCCGCCGCCACACAGCGACGGTACCGCACATTGGCTGTGGTCAAGCAGGAAGCAATCACACGCGTTGAGAAGCCACTCGAAGACTCGGTCTTCGTGTGGCCCCACCTTCTGGTTCGTGAGTTCTTCGCTGCTACTATTGTGACCGTGATGGTGACAATATTGTCAATTAGAATTGATGCACCTTTACGTGCGCCTGCAAACCCGAATCTTACACCAAATCCAGCAAAGGCACCCTGGTACTTTCTGGGCCTACAGGAGTTGCTACACTACTTTCCGCCAACAACGGGTGGTGTACTTGCCCCTGGCTTGACCCTGCTGGCCTTAGCTGTTTTGCCCTACGTGGACCGCAATCCCAGTCGTGCCTATGCAGACCGCAAGATTGCTATTGTGACCTTCACCATGTTCCTGGTGTTCTGGGCTGTGATTACTCTTGCTGGAAGTTTCTTCAGAGGCCCAGGTTGGGTTTGGGTCTGGCCCTGGCAGGGCTTGTACTTTGACCTGTAATCGGGCAAGGGCAAAGAGAAAAAGAGGACAATTATGAGTCTTGATACACCACCAATCACACCGCAACAATATGAAGTTCTTCATGGTGGTGGTGCGGAAGCGGCGGAGATCGCCCAGCAGCGCTTGTCGCGTCGCCGCTTTTTGCGTAGGTCTATGCTCTCAGTATGGGGCTTGTCTACAACTGCCGCCGTTGCTGGTGCTTTATATATGCTGTATCCCAATCTCGCTGGGCAATTTGGTGCCCCTATCACTGCCGGAAAGAAAACCGATTTTCCTGCCGCGGCATCGCTTGACGAGTTCGCGATTGGGTCAAAAGGTGTGTTCTACAATCAAGCTGCAAGAACATACCTCATTCACATGGCAGCCAGCTTTAAGTTCCGTTCTATTGAGGGACTTGCTAGTCAGCTAGAATCAGAGTCTGTGGCTAAAGATCAGGATGGTTCCTATTGGATTGCACTCTATCAAAAGTGCGTTCATCTTGGTTGTACTGTCCCGTTCCGTAACGACTGCTCTAGCTTCAAGTGTCCCTGTCATGGTTCGCACTACAATGTCACGGGCGAGTGGCTTGATGGTCCTGCACCTATTAGCTTGAATCGTTTTGAGATACAATTTAGTGGTGCTGATGTCGTTGTGAATACAGGTGTACTGAATACGAAAGTACCTCATCCTGATAACACAACACGACTGATTGCCGCTCCAACAAAACTCTGTAGCGCAAGCTAATACTCTAATCTACAAGGGATTAAGAGTTGTTTGTACCTTTTAACAAGGTATACAGACGATACTGTCTCTTAAAACGGTTTTCTGTTTTGAGAGACAGTACGTTGTTGAGGATACGACACTTTATCGAAGTTATAGATCATGTCTGTCCAACCTACGTAAAATATATTCAGACATGTACAAGAGGTTGATTATGGGAAATTTTGTCTATGCTGCTGTAGGCATTATCGTTGTCGTGCTGGTAACGAGTGGCCTACTGTACATGTTCTATGCTCGCTCAAACGCGGTCGAGAAGGCGGGATCGGGTGCTCTTATCATGTTAGCAGTCGTCTCTCTTATGATTCCTGTCTTCTGGATTTTAGAAGGAAACAATCAGGCGAGCGCAAAGAGCCAGCAACATACACTCGCGGTACAACGGGGTTCCGGTCTTTATGCCCAGTATTGTATCGAAGGCTGCTATACCATTTTGAATAATAAGGTTGTTAATCCCAAATACAATGGCTATACCATCGCACAGTTGAACGCTATGACCGACAACGATCTCATGCGTATTATTAATGGGGGAAACTACAACCCTGCTGCGCCAATGCCATCGAATAAAAACGCTATCGTGTACGGCCAGGATTATAATGGTCCTTTGTCTGCAAACGATGTGCAGTATCTCTTCGAGTTTCTGCGCTCGGCAGATCCGGAATATTTGATGAAAAACGGCTTTGCTAGCAGTCAGGCCCAAGCAGCATCTCAGAACGGATTCAATACGCTGCCCGATGTGCTACAAAATGGTATTCCGCCGGACATCTCTGCGAACACGGCTGCCTATGCTACCGCAGTAGCGCAGGGTAAAGCTGGTCAGTTCCTTCTCCCAACCGATATGACGAAGGTGAGTCATGTCACTATGACTATCGTGCCAACTGCATCTGATCGGAGTTGCCAGCCAGCATGCTACCAGATTCTGAATCTTGAGGTCAAAGTTGGTACGGTGATCACGTGGATCAATCAGAGTCCCGACAAGCATACCGTCACAGCACTTTATGGTGATGGTTCAAGCACTCCAAAGATGGCTCCACAAATCTTTGACTCAGGTTCCAATAATGGTGTTGCGACTGGTCAGAAGTATTCGTACACTGTGACGCAGGCTGCGTACAACTTTAATAAGAACCACACTGTTGTTTATTTCTGCCAGTATCATACGCAGATGCTTGCGGAACTGACGATAGTTCCTTAAATTAAAATGTCGCAGTTTGTAAAAGCTGCGACACCGTTTCTTCTGATCGCTGGTCATGATACAAAAGTATATCATGTTGAAAGGGTTTGCGATCTATGCAACAAACACAACGTAGAGAAATATCAGAGCAGATGTCGTGGGCACGTGCAATGATCTTTGCCGTCGGCTTTTTCTTCATCGCTGCTCTACTCGTGGGTCAAGTACCCAGTTATATCTATTTACAGATGACTGCTGCTTCGCTGGTAGGTGCGGAGCAGGGTTCAATAGCAATGGGCCTTACCTGCTTAGCTGGTTTCGCGATTATTCAGGTTATCGTTCTGCTCTTCGATCCTAAGCCAGTTGTGCCCCCGATCATCTTTCCGGCCCTCGGCACTATTCTGTCGCTTGGCGGCATCGCGATTATGCTACTCGCCGTGACGACGGGCTGTAGCATAAATGAAGCTGAGAATGGTGTCCCAACCTGTAATCAGTACTTTCCGCGTACTGATACGCATCTGTTCTCAGTGCTAAGTGGAAACTTCCTCTGGTTCCAACCTCGTGCATTCGATCTCGTCATGATTGGTGCTGTCATATTAGGGGTCGGGGCTGCTATGGTGTTCTATGGCATCCTTGCAATGCGTGAACAGCGCAACCCAGATCGCCGCGATCTTGGCACAACGCCGATGATTCGCTGGATGATTATTATTGCTGCTACCTTGCTCGTTGCCTTTACCATCTTTTACACGTACTACAATGATAAAGGACTTGGAGTATCACTCTTTCCTGGACACATGGTCGGCAAAACACTCGTTGATGATCATCCATTTAGAGGTACAAAGATCGTTGATCTTATCCTGGGTACGGTGCTTGGGGCTATAGTCATGCTGATCCTGGGTGCATTTGCACTGCGCTTGCACTACCTGATGCGTCCGGTACGTAAACGCACGATGGGTGGTCTATACATGGTCGGTGCCCTCGGACTTGCACAAATCGGTGCTATTCTCGTTCTTTTCGGTTTGCTTGCCTATCCACTTATCACCTGGATGCATTCATGGAGTTTCATCGGTCTTGGCGATTACTTTACCATTTGTGCGCGGCAGATTGCTATACCGGCAAGCTGCTCGTTTTCACCACAGGCCGGATACCTTGTTGATGCCATCGTCTCGACCAACTTCTTTGCAGTGCTTGCCTTAGCAATCTGGGGTTGGAGATCACATCGCAATGTTGTCGTCGTTGGGAGCGTCTCTATTGTTGCCGTTCTTGCGTTGGTGACACTACTCGTTCACATGCATTCAGATGAACTACTGATTGGTTTGTTACTGTGTGGCGGTGCTCTTGTCCTTGCTGCAGTGTGGACAAGCGTAGCGCGTCGAGAGTTCGCTGTAGTAGGTGAAAATAACCTGGGTTGTACGGGGATGTGGTTGGTGGTAGGTACCTGTCTCTTCATTTACCTGGGAGCGTTTGCCTTCTTCTCAATTCCGGGCTTTCGTGAGACAGAGCCGAACATTCCGTTCATCTCTGGCTTAAATGTTCCTGCTCCAGCTGCCGTTGGGCAGGCACCCGCGCTTGGACAGGCCGACGCAGTTTTCCTGCTCGTACTTATGGGCATTCTCGCTGGTATACAATTTGTGTTCCTCATTCGTAACCGCTACAAAGTATAGCGATGCACGATATAAAAATGGGATGTATGAAGCACTATATCAGAATATACGATACAGTGCTTCATACATCCCGTTTTTTGTTTTCTTCGTTTCTTGCGTTCGTGCTATAATGAAGTACAATAAAAGAGTAGAAGGAAGACTATGCAGAGTGAACAGCCTCTCAAGGTTTTTATACTTGCTGCTGAAATTGTGCCGTTTGTCAAAGTTGGTGGCCTTGCGGATGTGGTAGGTGCGCTACCTAAAGCTCTTCAATCGTTGGGCCACGACGTGCGCCTCGTCATGCCTCGTTATAAACAGGTTGACTTGGAACGTTTTCAGTTGGCAGCAATCATCGAGAACATGCCCGTGCCAATGGGAAGTTACAAGATACATGTTACTGTATACAAGGGAGCAATTGGCGATAATATTCCTGTCTATATGATTGACGCGCCACGTTACTTTGAACGCGAAAATATCTATGGCTACACTGATGATGGTGAGCGTTTTATTTTGTTTTGTCGAGCTGCATTAGAAGTTGCTCGTGCGCTGAACTGGTCGCCGGATATTGTCCATTGTAACGATTGGCATACAGGTATTGTGCCCAACTGGATGCATACTGTTTATAAAGACGATCCGTTCTTTTCGCACGCTGCTACTGTCTATACCATTCACAATCTTGCTTATCAGGGCATCTTTGGTTATCGCATTCTTGAGGTTGCAGGGGTAGCCGCAAATGGTTTTGTCTATCCACAGATTGCTGAACTTGCCAATGTCGTTGATATTATGGGCCGCGGCATCCTCTTTGCTGATGCTATCACAACGGTTAGCGAACGCTATGCACAGGAAATTTTGACTCCTACCTTTGGCGAACGCCTCGATCATATGCTTCGTGCGCGACGTGACCGCCTCTTTGGTATTCTGAACGGTGTGGACTATCAGGATATCGACCCTGCTCATGACCATCGTATCCATACTATGTTCGATATAGAAGCACTGGATAAGCGAGCAGAAAACAAAGTAGCGTTGCAAGAGCAGTCTCATCTACCAGTACGTAAAGATGTTCCTTTGCTTGCAATGATCTCTCGTCTTGCCGATCAAAAAGGTTTCGACTTGCTCTCACAAATTATCCAGCCTCTTCTCGCACAGGGTGTACAATTTGTCGTATTAGGTATTGGTGATCAACACTATCATGAGATGTTTCAGAGCCTTGCTGCTCGCTATCCTGAGCAGGTTGCAATATTCCTTACATTCAATACAGAAATCGCCCAGCGCATCTATGCAGGGAGCGATATGTTTCTTATGCCTTCGCGCTTTGAGCCATGTGGTATCAGTCAGATGATCGCTATGCGCTATGGCAGTGTACCTGTAGTGCGTAGCGTAGGCGGCCTCGCCGACACGGTACAAGAATATAACCCACATACTGGCACGGGTAACGGTTTCGCCTTTACTAATTATGATCCCTGGGAATTGTTTGCCGCGATTGTACGCGCCTTGGAAGTGTATCGCTTTAACGATGTCTGGCGCACTCTACAAGAACGCGGCATGAAAGCCGATCACTCATGGGATGCCTCGGCACGTCGCTATGTCGAAGTATATCGTAACGCATTGCAATTTCATGAGAGTGGAAAATAACATAGGGGTGGGTACTGTCGAGGGCGCAACCCTATGATAGGGGAGAAGGGCGGCGTTCGACAGTACCCTCGTGAGGGAAATTGAAGAGCAGTAACTCTTACTAAAGTAAACCGCCTAGCAAAGGTTTTTTGCGTATGTCGCACATTGCATATCTCGATTGCCAGACAGGTGTGAGTTGTGAAGCAATACTTAGTGCCTTGCTCGACGTTGGCCTCTCGCTCGAAGTTCTCAAACAGAAACTTGCATTGCTGCCCTTGCGAGATCATGCTTTGACGCTTGAACGTGTCCATGGTCAAGAGACACATGGTACATCTGTGACAATTAGTCTTGCTCCACATGAGCAGGATACATATAGTTGGTCAGAGCTTGAGACGCTTCTGTCTGCTCCACAAACATCTCTATACCTTCGTGAGACAGCTACAACGATACTACGACGACTTGTGGAGGCTGAGGCAAAGGTGCGTGGCGAAGAGACTAACTACACATCTTTGATTATAGAAACTGCTTCATTTATTGTTCTTATAGCCGTCATCATTGGCTTGCAAGAACTGAACATCGCGCAAATGTATGTTTCTGCCTTACCACTTACCAGTGGATATGTGCAAACGCGGACAGGTCAGCTACAGACACCAGCACCAACCACACTCGAATTACTGCGCCACGTAGGGGCCGTGTGGAAACCCAGTGTGCTTGAGGGTGAATGCGTACCGCCTGTAGCCGCCGCTCTACTAGCAACGCTTGCCCGTTTTGATGCACCGCCCTTTATCATTGAACGAGTAGGATACGGCGTCAACACAATAGCTTTTCCATCGCTGAACTTTCTGCGCCTCTATATGGGAAAAGCACAAAATGTGGAAGCACAGAAAGACGGAAAAGCGGATACAGATTGGGTTACAGTGCTGTCAACAAATATTGACAATATGAGCGGCGAACTTCTTGGTGGCCTGATGGAGCGTCTCTTTGACGCTGGGGCTTTGGATGTAAGTTACACTCCAATGCAGATGAAAAAGAATCGTCCTGCAACAATGCTTGTGATTGTTTGCCCACTCGAAAAAGGCGATGAACTTGCGTATATTCTGCTACGAGAGACTACAACACTTGGTGTGCGTATACAGCAGGTACAACGCCTCAAAGCGCAACGCACCTCACAACAGATCGACACGCCACTCGGTCCTATGTCGGTCAAGGTGAAACGCCTGGGAGCGCAAATTATCAGTGCCGCACCTGAATATGAAGAATGCCAGCGCATCGCCCGTGAGCAAAGTATGCCACTGGCAGATGTCTATGTGGTTGCACAACACTGGATTGCAACTAGTATAATAGGTAGTAGAGAAAAATAAAAAAATATAGCTATACCTCTTTCAGAGAGCAATGTTTCCCGCTTGTCTGCAAGAGAAGAGAGGTTGTATGGAATTTATAGATTGGCGTAAGGGACGACAAAATCAAAACGAATCCGCCCAAAAAAGGTCTGACGAAAATGCACGTAAGAAGGCATACGCGCACTACGTAGAAGAACAAATACACGATGCAATGGAGCGTGGTTTGTTCGATAACCTTCCAGGTTATGGTAAACCACTCAAGCTCGACGAAGACCCTTATGCAGGTGATAAGGCAATGGGCTATCATCTACTCAAGAACAATGGTTATGCGCCAGCAGAGGTCGAATTGATCAAAGACATTCGTACCGGGCGAGAGCGTGCCGAGGCGAAAATTGAGCGTGTGGTAAAAAGAGGAAAGATGTTAAGAACACGGCGTGTCCCACCTTTTCCCAGCGAAAAACGTGCATTCAATGCCTCTGTCGAAAAAGCTGCTGTAGAGTATGAACAGACATTACAAAATATTAACAAAAAAATCTTGACACTGAATATTCAGACTCCATCGGCCTTACACCAGACGCCGCTGCATGTGGAAAAGCTAGTGACACAGTTCCGTGAGTTGTGTCCTCTTTTTACTGATCTCTCGCCTCGTGCATGGTATCTTTGATCTCTACTGTTGTTGTTGCTGCTGGGGTTGTTGCTGCTGTGGGAGCGGCTCTTGCTGTCCATGATCATACTCGTCTGCTGGAGCGACAACAGGTACCCATTCCTCCTCTTTTGGCACGGCTTCGTAGCCTGTGGGAAGGGTGTCTGACAGCGAAACTTTTACGGTGACAGATAGCTCACTCTCTGCACTTCCTCGAAAGACACCACGCGTAGGAGGAACATCAGCGTAGTCACGTCCCACCGCGACACGAATATGGCGTCCTCCCGCAAGCGTATCGTTGGTTGGATCGAAACCAACCCAGCCTAGACCCGGTAATAGTGCTTCAACCCAGGCGTGTGTTGCACTTTCAGAAGTGCGGTCGCGATGTCCACCCTGTTGAAAAAGATAGCCACTAACATAACGGCATGGAATACCGAGTGTACGCACCATCGTAATCATAACGTGTGCGAAATCTTGACACACGCCACGACGGACTTGTAGGGCGTCGTCAATGGGTGAGTCTACTTTCGTGTTTTTAGGTACATAATCAATACTGTTGTGTAGACCTGTCATGATTTCTCGAAGCACTGTGAGAGGGTCATCGCGCCTCTCTATGCGTAGCTCATGTGCCAGTTCATAGAGAAGATCGGTGGGACTTGCAAAGTGACTTGGCATCAACGTATCCCAATATTCATCACTTGCGGTAAGAGCATCAAGCTCTTCCCAAGCATTTGTGGGAAGTGCCTGGGGTGGCTCTGGTGGAGGTATCAATTCGACAAGCGACTGTGCGTTAAGAGTCAGTTGGGTATGACGATTAGGTACATCGAAGTGATGCACCTTGTTGCCTTGCTCACCACGATAATCCATGATGTGCGAACGCGGACTGGTCACAAGACGGAAGTCTAAACAATGTTGTGTCCCCTCCGTTCGTGGCTGAATACGCACCTCCATAATACTTTCGCTAATAGGTGTACTGTAACGAAAACGCGTGATATGACGAATGCTGTAATACATGCTGTACATCCTTACGAGGTGAGTGCGACATCAATAGGATACGTGATATATACCTGATAGAGTGCGTTGTTGATCTGGCGACACTGAAACTGAATGTTTTCCAGGTAAGCATGCATGCTTCCTGCCAGAATCTCGTCAATTTGATCATAATCGAGCGAGGCACGCAAGCGGCCTGCAAGCCGTTCAACGCGTCCAGCATTCCGCACGTTTGTTATCTTCGTGATGGATTGTAGCGCGTTCTGCATCATTGTCGCCGCAAAGCGTAGTGAACGTGGCGACTCAGCATTCAAAAGCAAAAACTCCGCGATATGGTCTGATTGGATGTTGGCGGTATAGACCTTACAATATGCCTCGAACGCCGCGCAAGAGCGCAGCAAGCCAACCCACCTCATGTAATCAAGTGAAGCATTGGTAAACGGCTCGTGAATTTCCATCAGCGAATGAAAATGCACATCGAGCAACATCGCTGTTTGCGAGGCCCGTTCAGTGTAGCATCCAACGCGAATAAAGTGCCAACCCTCGCTATGATTCATGGTTGCGTCGGTAACGCCTTGAAAAAGCTGAATACCCTCTTTGACCCTTGCCAGGAACACATGCGGCTGACCGTGCCATATTTTCTCGATGCTTGTACTTTTCACACGCAGATACAGTCGATTCAGTTGTTCCCACATTTCTGAACTGATCTGCTCACGAACTTGACGGGCGTTTTCACGAGCGGATGCCAGGCATGAAGCAATGGAGGCACTATTTGTCGTATCGAATGTAAGCCATTGCATTACGCGATACGCCTCATCATCTCCACTTTCTAATAGTGGGACCCGTAGACTACGATGCAATCGTTCCCAGCGCAGGTCGGCGTACTGTGCCGACTCTAACATCTGATTGAGATTGACATCGAGCAGTCGCGCGGTATGTTCGGCACGCTCCAGGTAACGGCTCATCCAATACAAACTGTCGGCAACGCGTGATAGCATACAGACCTCCTACTTGGCATGTTTAACCTTTTACTCTGGGAACGGGCGACCACAAGGGTCGCACCCTACTATACGGCACGTCGTATAGTAGGGTGCGACCCTTGTGGTCGCCCGTTGCGTTCTTTCCATTGCCACAGTATTTTTAAACAGCATTATCGTTTCCTACTCATGACGCAAGACCCACGTATCTTTGCTGCCACCACCCTGTGACGAATTTACCACGAGCGAGCCACGCTTTAATGCGACACGGGTGAGACCACCGGGGACAATGGTCACGCGATCTCCATTCAAAATGAATGGGCGCAGATCAACGTGCCTCGGCTCTATCTGTCCCTCCAAAAAACAGGGGGCGCGTGAGAGTGCTAGTGTCGGTTGCGCGATATAGTTACGTGGATTTGCCAGAATTGCCTGCCGAAATTCTTCACGCTGTACCTCGGTGCTGTACGGCCCGATTAGCATGCCATAGCCGCCCGACTCGCCTACTGCCTTTATCACCAGTTCATCTAAATGCTCAAGCACATACTGTTTATGCGATGCATTTGTAAGCAGGTACGTTTCCACGTTAGGTAAGATCGCCTCTTCTCCAAGATAGTAGCGGATGATTGCAGGCACATAGGCATACAGAGCTTTATCATCGGCAATTCCTGTTCCGATGGCATTGGCAAGCGAAACATTGCCAGCACGATAGGCATTGAGCAAACCAGGGACGCCAAGCGTTGAATCTGGACGGAAAGCTAGAGGGTCAAGGAAATCATCGTCGATACGACGATAAATCACATCGACACGCCGTAAACCACCTGTGGTACGTGTGTATACGATATTATCATGAACAAGGAGATCACGTCCTTCGACCAGCTCAATCCCCATCTGGCGAGCAAGATAGGTATGCTCGAAATATGCCGAGTTGTACACGCCAGGGGTCAACAAAACAATTGTAGGATCGGGTCGCATAATTGGTGCGAGCGAGGCCAGCGTATTGAGGAGAGCCTGCCCGTAGTGATCTATTGGGCGCACATCGTAACTGCCAAAGAGCGTGGGAAAGACGTTTTTCATTACCTGACGGTTGGTCAACATGTACGATACACCGCTTGGTACGCGCAAATTATCTTCTAGCACCGCGAACATTCCATCGGGTAAACGTATAAGGTCTGAGCCAACTATCGAAATATAGGTATCATGTGGGACGTTGAGTCCTTGCATCTCGCGCCGATAATGCTTACAACTATAGACGAGGGCACGTGGCACGATGTCCTCTTTGAGGATTCGTCCTTCGTGATAAATATCCTTGAGAAACAAATTGAGTGCTGTGATACGTTGCGTTAAGCCACGCTCGATTCCCTCCCACTCATCACTTGTGATAATGCGTGGCAGCAGATCATACGGCCAGACACGCTCGGTCCCTTCATTCCCACCATAGACTGTGAACGTAATGCCCTGATTCAGAAAGGCAACATCAGCCGCCTGTTGTCGTTCATAAAGCGTGTCCATAGACAATTCAAGCAATCGTTGATATAATTCCCCATACGCAGGACGCGCTACACCTCCTTTTTGAAACATCTCATCGTAAGCTTTGTCGAGAGAGTATTGTGAGAAAGGTGGTGGTAATGTGGGTTGCTCAAAGATTTCAGACCTGTCTGATCGTATCACGCGCTTTATCCTATGGTGTTATGTGCTAACTATACGTCAATATACAAAAACCTCACACAGGCGCGTGTGAGGCGACGTTGCCCGCCATGTTCCTTTGGAGATGTTTGCTTTACTCTACCGATATGATAACAGCCAGAGAGAACGCATGTCAAATACTTCCCTGTGTATGCTAAAATAATAGTAATTATATTTCATCATGTGTGTCCCTGTAGTATCACATGTGGCGAGAGGAATCTATGGAAACATCTACTATAATGAGACAGAAGCGTAGTCTCGTCGGAGGATTCCGCAATGGCCTTCTCATTCCTATTCTTGTTCTCTTACTTGGACTAATTCTAAGCGTTTCAGCAGGCATCTACGCATCTATCAGTCAATATAATTTTGGCGAGCAGAAAGTCGCTGTGCAACAGAATGTAGATGGTATGTTAAGTTCGATGATCGACCAGGAAACAGGGATACGAGGCTATATAAGCACAAATAACACTACGTTTTTGGACCCCTTTACGAATGGAAGACCACAGTATTTGTCCTATCTTCAACAGTTAAAAAACGTAACAAATAATACCTCCTTCAGCAATACCGTAGCCGACATACTTACCGCCGACAACCGTGCTGCGGATTGGTATGATAATTACGCGTCCGTACAGGTAAAGAATATGGAGGCAAGCAACTTCACAACTGCTCGTTCAGAGAGTACAAGTGCTGCGGGTAAAGCTTCGTTCGACTCTTTCCGAAACGCAATGGCACAGCTTCAAGGTGCTGTCAATGTTGATATTGGTGCTGTGCAAGCACAAGTGAACACGTTTAACATCCTCTCTGTTGTATGTGCTGTTGTCCTCTCGCTTGTTGCCGTCTTTATGCTACTGAGTGCTTTCAACAATTTGACAAACAATTTGCAAGATCAATTTGGTACCCTACAAAGTACAACAATGCAACTCGGCTCTGGCGATTTGTCTGCACGTGTGCCCGATCTCTTCTATACCGAGCTACGTCAGCTAGGCCAAACCTTTAATTCGATGGCCGTAAAATTGCAAGACCAACAACATGCCCTACAAGAGCGCGATATCATGGAGAGCGTACAAGAGTTAAACTCAATCTTGACGAGAAGCCTTGATCTTGAAACGCTGCCAAAAGAGTTTATCGGCAATGTACTCTCTTTGCTCAACTTACAACTCGGTGTTCTTTACCTTTACGATCATCCCACACGCCAACTGAACATGTTTGCTGCACAGGGCATAGACACGCAGAATGTACAGAGCGATTTCCACCTCGGCGAAGGGCTTGTTGGACAGGTTGCCCAGAGCCGCAAAACACTGTACCTCTCCTATCGTAACGAAGGCGAGAAAGAGCCATTTCGCGTGAAAACCGCTCTGGGAACAGTTCTTCCCGCTGGACTTTATCATCTCCCTCTTGCTGATGGCAAAGATTTGCTTGGTGTACTGGTCGTCGGTTCCGTCTACCCAATGAACGAAAAAGCCCGTAATGTCCTGAACGTCGTAGCAAGCAACCTCACCTCTGCTTTGAGCAATACACAAGCTTATCGGCATATTCAAGAGCAGGCAGAAGAGTTAGAGAAGCGCAGTCATGAACAAGAATCCGCCAATATAGCATTACGTCGTCAGCGTGATGACTTGACCGTGTTGAACGCCGCCCTTGAGGATGCAAATAAAGCCAGAAGCCAGTTCCTCTCTACCATGTCACACGAGTTACGTACTCCCTTAACCTCTATTCTTGGCTTCAGTCAAATCTTGCTCCGCAACAGTGATAGCAAGAATTTCAACTCACGACAGAAAAGCAATATTGAGCGCATTTTAAAGAATGGACAGCATCTGCTCTCGCTCATCAATGACGTACTCGACCTTGCGAAAATTGAAGCTGGACGTATGGATGTCAATAATAGCGAGGTTGACCTGCGAGAGCTGCTTTCAAACGTTGTCGAAGAAACACATTCAATCGCGGTAGAGCAGAAAGTCGCCTTGCAATGGCATGTTGAAGAAGGCGTAAGCAGTATCGAAACGGATGCAATCAAATTGCGTCAGATTTTGCTGAATTTGATTTCCAATGCTCTGAAATTTACCGAGAAAGGCTCTGTAATAGTTAGCGCAAGACGAGTAGTCTCTTCTTCCACAACGAACTCTACTCCTGAGCGCACGGAAAGTGGATTTGAAGGCAATATTGACCAGATTGCTATTTCTGTGCAAGACACAGGCATTGGTATCTCACAAAAAATGCAAGAGCGCATTTTTGAGGCATTTTATCAGGTTGATGGCAGTAATACGCGTAAATATGGCGGCACGGGTCTCGGACTTTCTATCGTTCGTCAACTTACCGCATTGCTTGGTGGCAAATTAGAGCTACAAAGCGTATCCGACCAGGGTAGTACCTTTACTATCTACCTACCCGTCCGCGCCCGCGCCTTACGTACCGAGCAGCAGGACACTCGTCTTAATAGCGGTGCGTTAGCACTGCAAGGCAAATCACCTACCGTCAATGTGCTAGAAATGCTCGCCGAAGAGCACGGACAAGACCAGCATCTGGTGCTAGCAATTGACGATAACCCCGATGTGATCAGCCTTATCAATCACGCGCTGGAAAATTCTCCTTATCATGTGATTGGGGTCAACAATTCTTCAAAAGCGGTAGAGGTCGCGCAGCAATTGCAGCCAGTAGCGGTAACGCTTGATGTCATGATGCCAGAGGTCAATGGCTGGCAGATTTTGCATCAACTGCGCTCCAATCCTGCAACTGCGACCATTCCGGTTATTATGCTTACGGTGCTAGAAGATCGCTCTGCGGCTCATGTGTTGGGTGCAGATGAGTATCTGGTGAAGCCTGTGGAGCGCGACACCTTGCTCAACACCTTGCGTCAGGTTGCCGCTCATAACGCGCTCTCACCTGTTACCGTATCCAGTATCACGACTATGCAAGGAGAGACTGCAAATCAAGCGTCTTCGCAGCAACAGTTTCTTGTGCTAAATACAGAGCCATCTGAGCAGGCCGCATTAGAACGTGTCCTTTCGGAAGCTGGTCTAACGGTGAAAACAGCCTCAACCGAATTGGAGATGCTGAACATTATACAAAACTCTAAACCTGATGTTATCGTATTGCGCGTCATTCCTGATGCCGCAAAGGAGTCAAAAATAAGACGTGCAAGATACACAAATGACGAAAATAATCCTCATCGTTGACGACAGTGAGGGTATGCGTACCCTGCTGGGGCAGGTGCTTGAGGGCGAAGGCTACATCCTCTTCTACGCAGAAGATGGTAATATGGCGGTTTCGCAGGCGGTACAGCATTATCCAAGCCTCATTCTCATGGACATGTCCCTGCCCGGCATCAGTGGTTGGGAAGCGGTAGAGCAGCTACGCGCCATGTCAGACTTTCAGCACACACCCATCATCGCCGTCACCGCCTACGTCACCAAAGCCGACGAAGAACGTGCCAAAGCCGTCGGCTGCAACGCCCACCTCGGCAAACCTTTTGACATTATGCAGGTGCTTGACACGATAGACTCTTTGTTAGTGTAGGGGTTCGATTTATCGCACCCAAGCACGAGCGAAGCAATGTGCGAGTCATATATGATGTATAACAAGGCCAACATGCCAGACATACGTATCGTACAACGTGAGGTAGCGCGTCTCTTCCCTCATACACCTCCGCTTTCAATAGAGCGCGTAGAAGAGGGCGTTTCTACGTATGTCTACAGAATACACAGGAACAACGACATCTTCTATTTACGTCTCCTGCCAGAGATAGGGGCCAGCTTCGCCCCTGAAGTCCGTGTTCACCAATTGTTACGTGACAAAGGTGTTTGTGTACCGGAGGTAGTGTACTTCGAGCATCTTAACGAAACGTTGCAACTATCTCTCATGTTGACTACTGAAATCAAAGGGACCCATATAGGACATTGTACGTCCGCAGAGGACCAGAGAACTATTCTCAGACAAGCTGGCAGAGACCTTGCCATTCTCAATAGCATATCAGTACAAGGTTTTGGTTGGATGAAAAGAGACAGTGCTGAGGTAGTGCAACTGAAAGCCGAGTTCCCGACATACAGAGCATTTATCTATGAGCAGCTTGAGGATGACCTCACTCTACTGGCAAGCAGACAACTACTAAGTGGTAGTGACATAACGAACATTTATAGTATTTTTGCTCGTTACGACACATGGCTCGATGGGGAACAAGCATACCTTGCACACGGCGACTTTGACGTAACCCACATCTATCAACAGCACGGCCAGTATACAGGCATCATCGACTTTGGCGAAATTCGAGGAGCCACGTCATGGTATGACCTCGGTCACTTTCGGCTGCATGAGGGCGAAAAACTATCTAACACGGTTATGCCGTGTCTCATTGAAGGCTATCAAGAAGGTGCGCCTTTGCCACTGGATTACGAACAGCGCATAAGTTTTGCGAGTCTGTTGATTGCTCTCAGAATGCTTGCACATGTGACAAGGAAGTATCCTGATCGACCTCTAGGTCATAGTGACATTTCTCACATAAAATTTCACCTTTCTCAAGAATAATTTCCCCATCACAAATAGAGAGAACGAGCAAAACAGGCTCATTTTCTCGCATAACTTTTCCTCCAGCCTTTTCTCTCACGAAACATCAAATTTTGACGTTGTTTTTCCTCCGTTTTGGCTCAACAGAAAAAAGTTTTCTGAGAAAAACGAAAAGTTATGCGAGAAGTTCTTATTCTCTGTGTAACGTTCGGGTATACTCGGAGAGAGTGGAGTTACGGTTGGTTATGCGGCGAGTGCTTGCGTCACCGGAGCTCGCAGATGTAGGACATGGCTGGCTTGCCGTTGAGCGTTAGCTCACAGACGGCGACGAATCCGTTGTGTTCAAGCACCTTGCGCGAGGCCGGATTGTTCAGCGTGACCCTCGCGCGCAGCCTGCTGAGTCCGTACTCTGTGGCGGCGAGCTCGCGCACCTTGCGCACCGCCGCTGTGGCTAGTCCCTGCCCCGCGGCCTTCTGCGCAATCCGGTACCCCAGCTCCGCCGACCCATCTGCCACTTCGGTCAGGTTCACCCGCCCCATCACCTCGCCGCCCTCGGCCACCAGCAGGTGGAAGTAATCCGTCCCGGCGGCCTGCCACGCGAGCAGTTGTGCATACCGCGTGTCGAACTCGGCGAAGAACTCGTCCCCCCGATCCGGCACCGACGCCGCGAAATAGGCCCGATTCTCCCGCTCGAACACAAGCAGGGCAAGCGCGTGGTCGAGGCGGAGCAACTGAAGGTCTGGCATGGGGAGTTGGAGGCGTGGGGGCGATTCCGTGGGGGCGGATTTCCCGCCCACGGCCTGCCTATCGATAAAGGAACATGCACTGACCTCTGGCAAGTCTCGTTCGTCTCGTTCTTCCATGTGTTTCTCTCTTTGCTCAATGATGAATTGATAGAACTTGTCCATTGAGGACTACGCATATTCTATCATCCTGTTGCAACCCTATCTGTACATCCCAACAGTATTCGGCTCATAGCCAGATTTGAATACCGGTGGCGAAGTCGATCTTCGCACTTGCTAGAGAGCAAGTTCAAGCGCAGTGTGAGCATCGTTTTTGACTTCGCCACCAGTACCCGAAGTGGTCAAGAGCCAAGTTATGTGAGAAAAAACAGTCAGATGGCGTCATTTGCAAAAAACAACATGTCAAACACAACATGGAAAAGTTATGCGAGAAAAAGAAACAGCGCTGTTCATCAATGATGCCGCTTCTTAGGCTACTTGAAGAAATCCACTAGAAAAGTATCCTGAGAAACATCACATAGTGTAACATCGGTGCGGAGAGAGATACAGGGGTTACTTGTCTGAAAGGAAGCATTTCGTTTTATCTTCCCTATCCTTTCAGCTTCTCCGAAATTAGGACTCATCCTGACCGCATGAGCTAGTATACTAGAAGTACAATATCCTAATGTACATAAGCAGAGGAGAATACCATGTCAAAAGAACAACTTCTACAGGAGTTAGCAAATGCATTTGAGCAACTCATTGGAACCGCTACTGAAGCAGCACAACGCGGGGTTACTCGCCAAGGAGACACATGGGGACCACGCGAGATCGTTGCCCATCTAGCAGGCTGGGAAGTCATGGCAATAGTGCGTATTCCCAAGATTGTTGCTGGGATGCCACCCTTTGAGGATACAGACGAAACACGGCAAGCTGTCATGGATGATGCGATCAACGCGACGATTGTTACGATGATTGGAGAACAACCGCTTGAGACGGTATGTGGCATACTATGCCGAGCTTATCAACGTGATATTAAGATGCTGAGGTCGTTGGACGAAACGTTCTTTCAACCAGGTGAATACGTCTATGAACGAACGAAAGGCGTCATTGAGCATTGTCAAGAACACCTTCAGGCGCTCGTTCTCAGTCATTCTTGATTTTGTGTCCGCATTCTTGCGGTGAGTTTCACGCATACTATAACCTCGCTCGTATCCATTGAGCAACTTCTTGCGAAGTCTTCAAAATTGAGGTATTGCTACTATCGTATAACGTCATGGGCGGATTGGTAGCAGTTGCGTGTTCTTTGAACCAGCCATTAAATTGGAGCATCTGCTCAACAAAATCCTTTGAACTTGCTTCTCGCCATTGTGGTCGTGCTTCGAGACGGGCTTTCAATGCGACATCATCACACACCATCGCTAGATAGTAAATGGTCGAGAAATACCTTCGTTCTGAGCAGGTTTCAAATTGCTCCGGGAGAGCAGTGCCACAGAGTACCACTGACCGACCTGCTTGACCAATGTTCTTGGCAACCCGTAACCACATATTGTGATAGTCTTGATATCCATGCTCTTGCGTAGCTGGAAATGCGCCCCAGAGGATGTCTGATTCCATGATCACACACTCTTTTAACAGTGAAACCAGATGAAGGCAAACCATTGTTTTTCCTGAGCCACTCGCACCAGTAATGATGAACAGTGGTTGTTGAAGAAATGGATGAGCATAATGGCAAAATGGACAGACAGCATAGGGGCCAGAAAGCTCGATAGTCTTTTCAACAGAATATTCGCCGCATTGTGGACAAACGTTAAACACAAAAGTTCTCCTAGTAGCTATCGAATAGACGATGGACCTGTTTTCTATACCGTAGTTATACATGAAAGATGGTGAACTGTCATGCGAAGCGGTATTGGCGAGAAACTCATGAAACTGATAGTTGGTTAGAAGTGATACCGCTAGAAGAATAGAAAAAGAGGCTTCAAGCGAAATAACTTGAAGCCTCTTTTTCTGCAGGAGCCGATGGTCAGGATTGAACTGACGGCCGCTCATTTACGAAACGAGTGCTCTACCACTGAGCTACATCGGCAAGATGCTATATTTGTTCCAATCGTTTGCTCAATCGAACGTGCAGATTATACCCTCAACTCACCCATCCTGTCAAGCATTTTTCTTCCCTCTTCCTTCACTTATGTACTCAAAATCTCAGCAACAATTCTCAATCTCGACAAGGCACGAACGGTATGGTAAGATGTGGCTAAATGTTCGCCTTCCGCCTAGTCTGGAGACCTATATACATGCGTTCCCTGTTATTGGCAACGACCAACCCTCATAAGATCGAGGAGTTTCGCGCTATATTTACCGATCTTCCCTTTCAACTGCTCTCACTTGCGGACGTTTCCCTTGCTGCTATGGATGTCGAGGAGACGGGAACCACCTTTCAACAGAATGCGGAACTCAAAGCCCTCGCTTATGCCAAAGCGTCAAATATGCTCTCGCTCGCCGATGACTCTGGTATAGAAATAAATGCCCTTGATGGTACACCTGGTGTCTACTCTGCCCGTTTTCTCGGCGTAGATACGTCCTACGAGGAGCGTTTCCGCGTCATTCTTGAGCGATTACATGGCCTCCCTAATGCACAACGCACCGCTCGCTATCGCTGTGTAATTTGTATTGCGGAACCATCGGGCTATCATCGTAGCGTTGATGGCACATTGGAAGGTATCATTGCTGATGTACCGCGTGGCAAGGGAGGTTTTGGCTATGACCCCATTTTTCTGGTACCAGAATTTGGCAAGACAGCCGCAGAGCTACCGCCAGAGGTGAAAAACCGCATTAGCCATCGTGGACGCGCGGCCAAACTTGCACACCCACTACTCGAAGATTGGCCCATTTCCGCGCAAATATAAACATACACACTGTATATTGGAGTAGTTGAAAGAGATGTAAGGAACGCATTATATGGCGAAAAAGCCACCTGTCCGTGTTGCTCTCGACCTGGAAACAACAGGTCTACATGCCGAGCAAGATGCCATCCTTGAGGTTGCCGCGATCAAATTTCAAGGGTCCGAAGTGCTTGACACCTTTGAGTCATTTGTCGCCCCTGGTCGTGCTATCCCCTATCGTGTACAGCGTCTCACCAGTATTACCACAGGATTGCTCACAGGTGCGCCTCTCTTCGAGTCTATTGCCCCCGAACTCCAAAGCTTTCTCGGTGATCTGCCTATTGTCGGCCATAGTATACCCTTTGATGTAGGTTTTTTACGGAAGCGTGGCCTCGCCTATGCCAATCCCTTGATTGACACCTTTGAACTGGCGTCAGTGCTACTGCCATCACTCAAGAGCTACAGTTTGGGACAGGTTGCAGAGGCACTCGGCATCGTGGTTCCAGTGGGTAGACATCGTGCAATGGTCGATACTGTTCTCGCGAAGGATGTATTTCTCGCTCTGCATCAGCAACTTCAGACTGTTGATCTTGCCTTGCTCAGGGACCTTGCAACCCTGGATGCTCCGCGCTCCTGGCCTTTACTAGGCTTTTTCCGGCAGGAACTGCGGAACCGACAAGAGCAAGAAGGTACACAGGTGGTACGCGGAAGCCTCGGTGATCTGTTTGCGTCACAATTAGGTGTGGACCCACGCATCTTATCACTCGCAATTGCTCGCAGCAACGCAGAGAATGATCCTGCCACGGTATATACGGTACAAGAGCCAGTGCAGGAACATCCATCTTCGCTTGAGCAGGTGTTGCCAGAGAGTATGCCCGAACATGAGAAAGTCGTTGAAGCTACTGCAATCTCAATAGAACCGCAGGGCTATCAGACTGTCCGCGCTGCGGTACGTGACGCATTTGAGCAGCATACGCCGTTGCTATTAGAAGTGACCGTTGGTGGAAAAGACTATACACCAGCCCTCGCATCGGCTTTAGAATGGCTTACGGAATCTGCCCAGGAAGGTGAGCAACCAAAACGTCTTGTGATCGCGTGTGGCAATCAGCAACGTGCGCGGCGTCTGCTAGAAACGCTCTTACCCCGTTTACAAAAACGTCTCGCGCGTCCTCTATCGGTTGCATATTGGGCGGAACGTGGAGGCTATCTCTGCCCTCATCGCTGGTTTGGCGCGGCACTACGACGTACAAGTGGCGAACTGCCCGCAGAACAAGCGCGTGGACTTGCAAAAGTAGGTCTGTGGGCGCAACAAACTATGACGGGTGAACGACGCGAACTGACACTGCTGCAACAGGAATACGCAGCCTGGGAACGTATCTCGTCTGGTATCGAGCGCATCCCGTCTGGCGATACTCGTTCTGGCACGATGTATGAACGCTGCACCTATCGCAAACGCGGCTATTGTTTTGTGAATCGTGCGGAAGAGCGTGTGCAGACCGCGCAGGTTATTGTGACAACACATGCGGGCTTGTTCGATGATCTCTCCAGTTCACATTCGCTCCTTGCCCCAATCGACTATCGTCTGTTTCTCGATGCGGATATGCTGGAAGAAGAAAGCGCACGCTGGAGTAGTGCCGATCTCGACCAAAACCACTTGCTTGAACTCATTAACACCATTGGCACGGAACTACCTGATGGTCGCTATCAGGGTCTGCTGGCTCTCGCTGCTCCCTCGTTACGAGATCGCGGTCCCGGAGGTCTATCTACGACATCGACAATTGCCAAAGCCGAACTCGATACACGTATGCTCACCTGGTTTCAAGCACTACGGCAGGCCCGGATTGCCGCCGAGAAGCTCTTTGCTTCCTATCGTCGCTTATTGGAAGAGTTCATACAGCAAGGTATCAACGGCAATGGACGCGAGAAGGGAAAAGGCGAAGCATCAGGACGCGACAAAAATAAGGGTGATGCATCAGGTCGTACACGCAGTGGGTACAATGCACACCCTAATGAACGTACCGATCTTCCATTGCGCTTGACAGGACAGGTACGCGCTCTTAGTACCTGGACAGATGTGGAGCAGGCGTGGCAACAGGCGGCAACACGATTGCAGATCGTAATCGACATTGCATATGAAGCCGAGAAAACAATTCTTACAACACAACGGAGTCGCCATCGCCTTGATGTTGGGAGTGGTGAAGATAGCTCGGTCGCCTCAGAGCTTGTGGCCGCTGCACAACAACTGCTCGAACAGAAGAAACTTGGACAACAAGCAATGACGCTCAGCGATGGTGATATTGTGTACTGGCTACGTATGCCACCACTTCCCTATCCACAGGCATCAGCGCGTGTGGGTGAAAATGGTGAGGGGACGCCTGTCTTGTATTCTCAACTGGTACAAACGTCTGTTTTCGTGAAACGTTTTCTCGTTCGAGAGCATTCCAGTACAATATTTGTAGGGTCGTCGCTCTCTGTCGATAACTCTTTCACCTATTATCGTGAACGCTTTGGACTTGAAAACGAGACATGTCCGGCATTTTCCATTACTACCGAACGTCATGAGCAAACATTACTCTATCTCCCAAATGATGTACCAGAGCCAAATATGCCCCAGTACCAGCGCCACCTTGAGGAATCGTTGACTCAACTCGCAACCACGCTCAAAGGGCAGACGGTTGTGCTTTTTACCTCACATGCCGCGTTGCGTAGCTCATACTCCGCCATCAAACAGGTGCTTGAGTCGCGTGGTATTCTGGTGTTAGGGCAGGGAATGGATGGCTCACCTCGTCAGTTGTGGCAGATATTTCAGGAGCAGGAACATGTTGTTTTACTGGCGACGAGTAGTTTTTGGGATACTGTAGAAGATACGCAACACTCACCAACCTGTATTGTTGTAACGCGCCTTCCTATGCCTGTGTTAAACGATCCTCCAATGGCGGCAAGAGTTGAGCACTACTCAGACCAGTTACATCAACTTACGGTTCCAGTTGCGGCTCTTCGTATGCGGCGCATTCTCAATCGACTGGCCTGGAACGAAACGAAGCGCAATGTAATTGTACTGTTTGACCGTCGCGTCACATCAAAAGAGTATGGTGCAATGATTTTACAGAGCCTGCCGCGCTGCTCACAACGCCAGTCCACCGCATCACACTTGTCCGAGTCCGTCCTTGAATGGCTTGCAGGAACAAGTGTCTGGGAAGATGCTTAGCTTTAGCTACAATAAATACTGTGTTAATGGTCAAGAGGCGAACTATCTAGTTTGCCTCTTGACCATTAACACAGTATTTACATTATTTTGTTCTGATGAAAGATCTCGTATAGCACAACTCCTGTTGCTACCGCAAGGTTGAGCGAGTCGCTACGTCCAACCATTGGAATATTCACCATTGTATCGCAAACGGCTTGTTGCTCTGCTGACAGACCCTCGCGCTCGCTGCCCATCAGCAAGACGAGTGGGCGTTGATACGTGGCTTGCCGATACTCGACATGTGCTGAGTCAGAGGTACCAATGACAAGAAGTCTATGCTTGCTTTTCCACTGCGTGAATTCAGCGAAACTCGCTTTAATGAGGTGTTGTGAGAAAACAGCACCCATACTCGCTCTTAATGCCCCTGAATCGTAAGGGTCGGCGCATTGGCCCAACAATAGTATACCTGCACATCCAACAGCATCACTTGTACGTAGAATAGTACCGATATTGCCAGGGTCTTGAGCGGCATCGAGTGCCACCCAACATAATCCCTCGCGTACCTGTGTCTGTGCCAGTTGCTCCCAACGTTGATGAACCACCGCACCGAGTCCTTGCGGACCGTCCTTTACTGAGAGACTTCTAAATACCTCGGCAGAAACTTCAAGGCAAGGAACGCCCTGTGTCTGTTGTTGCTGTACCAATTCCAGCCCAAATTGACTTTTGAGGAGCGTGGGCGCAAAGATAAGCGTGTGTATCTCTGCATGGAGCAGTAGTGCTTCGGCTACAATACGAATACCCTCAATAAAGAAGAGTTTTGTCTGTTCTCGCTCATGACGATGAGCAAGGTTGCGTATCTGCTTGATACGAGCATTGGCTATACTAGAAATAATCATTAACATCCAGGAAGTATCTACAATGAGCAAATTTCTTTTATGCTTGAGTATACAAACGTTCGGTGTATACTGTCAAGGAGGCAGATTTTTATTTTATTCAAGAAATACGCGAGCAAGCGCTAGTAAAAATAGCCCAAAGGTTATATAATTGTGTATGATGTGATACAATAGCATGCATTGAAGCTGGTAAAAATCGTGAGGTTGCTAAATAGGATATGTCACAAAATTTTATACAAGACACTGAGATGACGCAGTTATCTTTAAATATATTACGCCAGCAAAAAGTTCTCAAGTATGTGACGGACATCGGTTCCTCTTTGCATTTACAAATGGATGTCAGAACGCTCCTCAATAGAATTGCTGTTGCGACATGCGAGGCGTTAAGCTTCCGTCATTCTGCCTTGTATCTAGCTGGCACCGATGGTCTTTTGCATGTAGAGGCAACGTGCGGCATTTCGCCTGAAGAAGAAACGTACCTTCATCAGCATCCACTGCCAAACGAGGTGGTGGCACTGCTTATTAATGACGCGTATCGCATCAGCAATTCCTATTTTGTCCCCACGGAATCGCTTCTTTGGGAAAATGAACTCTTCTCAACGCAGTTTCTTACTATTGCTGAAGAGCAACCTGTATTGACGACACATGTTGCTTTGTCTGAATGGCAATCAACTGACTTGATTGTAGTTCCTCTGATAAGTGCTGATAACACATTGTTAGGATTATTAACGCCGGATGCCCCTCTTGATAACACGAGGCCAGATGTTGCGTTGATGGCGTGCCTTGAATTGCTCGCGAACCAGGCAGCGATTGTGATTGAAGGCACACGCTTGTATGAGAACGCAAAACAAAATAGCGAAGAGCGAGCTGCCCTTATTGAAATCGGACGCGCACTTTTTTTGCCCGATGCATTGCGCGATCTCCGCTCTGTTTATGAAACAATTTACGAGCAAGTACAACGCGTTATGCCAACCGATGCTTTAATGGTTGCTCGTTATTCTCCTGATGAAGATAAACTTTCTCTGGACTACATTGTTGACGAGGGTATTGCCTATTCGCCAGAAGCCTATGACAACGTACCTGGGTGGGCCTCAAGACTTATGTTGAAAGAGCATAAAGCATTTCTCTTTGTCACAAAGGAAGAATATAACGCGTTTGTTAGTACTACAGAAACGCATAAACAGGCTGATCTGGTGGGCGGTACGCGTCCGTCGGAGTCGTTGCTCTTTGTTCCTATTCATTTTGGAGAAAAAGCACTCGGTACACTCTCCGTCCAAAGCTACACACCTCATGCGTACACACAGCGTCATGCCGACATGCTACAGGAGATTAGTATACAGGCAGGCATGGCTATTATGAACGCACGTCTCTATATAGAGTTACGTGAAGCAGTGCGACAGGCACAAGAATCAGAACAACTGAAAAATCACTTCCTCATGATCGCTTCTCATGAATTACGCACACCCCTCACAGCCATTCAAGGCTATTTAGAACTCCTTAGTATTCATGGTAGCACACTTAGCGAGAAGGATAGAGCGCGTTTTGTAACCAATGCTCGCCGCGCCTCAGAAGAGGTTATGCTTCTGCTTGGCAATGTAATGGACACCAGCCATATAAACCAAAAAGAGGTGATGCTTAATCTAAAGACAGTGCAACTTCATCAAACTCTTGTACCTGTACTTGACATTTTGGAGCCTACATTGGTACGTCAAAGCCGGGAGGTGAAGCTTGTTATGGACGATGCCTTGTATGCGCGTGCTGATGAGGCGCGTCTCCGTCAGATTTTGCTCAATGTGTTAACCAATGCGTTAAAATATACGCCAATGGGTACCAATATTCGTGTGAGTACAGAACACCTGCCCTTTTCTTCCTTACCGTCAGCCTTTCAGGGGAATCAACAGGATGCACAATTTGTTGTGATCGCCATTCGAGATTGGGGAAATGGTATTGCGCTAGAGGATCAGGAACGACTCTTTACTAAATTTGTGCGCCTCCCTTCTGCTATTGAGAGCGTACAACACGGCTCTGGTCTGGGGCTGTACCTGTGTAGACAACTCGTAGAGGCGATGGGTGGTTTCATCTGGGCCGAGAGTCCTGGTATTGTGGGTGAGGGAACAACGTTTTTTATTGCCTTGCCACAGGCAATAACCTGATATCAGTCATGTCTATTTGACGCTGTGCATGACCTATGCTATGCTACTATAACGCTAGAACAGAACAGTATGCATGGTGAGTCAGGAGGAATAATTTATGAATCTGTATGAGCAATTATTGACTGTACGTGAGCGTCTCGAAGGAATTGGTGCCCATGATGATAGTATGGACCTTGTAGAGATGTTGCTGAAGCGGGCAGTGCCTGCTAAGAACGATAGAACGAATACAACACAAGTTCAGGTACTGCGTCACATGTTACGTATGCGTGAGGTAAGCGACAACTACAACATCTACAATGACTTGCAGGTATTGGTGAGTGAGCGTGACGATGCTGAAGTAGCTGCACACGAAGATGCCGCTCCAGCAGCATACGAGGACACGGAACATCGTCCTAAACCAAAATCATTCTACAAAGAGCGCAAAGCACAGCAAGAAAAGACAAAAAAGAAGGGCTAGTCTAACTACAGAAAGACAGCCCTTCTCTTGTTTTCGTTTCTTCATAATAGCGTCTTGCAAGATTATACGATCTTGCAAGACATTGAGCCACAAGAAATGCTTGACTTTTCCCTATGTATCGACTATACTCGTCTTCATCAACTGGAAACGTCCGCGGGTTTGGTGTAGCGGTAACATGCGACTTTCCCAAAGTTGAGACCACGGGTTCAAATCCCGTAACCCGCTCTAAGCAGACAGGCTTCTCGTATTAAGAAGCCTGTTTTGTTATTCAACGCGTCCCTGCTTCCTATGCAGGTACTCTTGCATCTTCCCCATATCACGCGCAACCGTTCGTAATCCGATCAAGCAAACAAGCCCAGCTAATGCCAGGCAAACGGGTGCCGTCGAAAGAAGTGCCGCTCCTAGTGCCTGTGCCTTGTCCATCCCCAGTGCATGAAACCTGTCTGACAACGCGCCTATAAGCGTTGGTGAAGAGGCATCACCAAGCAAATGTGCTAGCAGTAGTGCGAGACCGAAGGCTGTTGCGCGTACTTCTGGCACAATTACATCCTGTATAATCGCGTTCAATGGTCCAAGACACAGGCTCAGACAGATGACTGCAACAAAAAATGCTGCGATAAATGGTAGTAGTGTATGCAACGACAATGCGAACCACGTCATTGGGGCACCCACAAGAAAGGAAAAGGTGACAACAATCATGCGACCCTCAGGACGGCGACGCTGGAGATAATCTGAGGCCCACCCTCCTGCTAATGTTCCAATTAGACTTCCACCTGCCAGGACAGCTCCTGAAATTGAAGCAGCTTGGCCGACAGTAAGGGAAAATGCTTTATGGAAGTAGGTTGGTATCCAGGCTGATGCACCTCCGACTGTGAAGAAGCTGAAGACAAAGGCACCCAATATAACCCAGTAAGTCGGAATGCGGAAGAGATGTCTGACTGCACCCCAAAAGTCTTTTCCTAAGCTTCCATGTGTTACGCTAACATCATCACCGTCTTCTTGTTCGTAAACGCCCCGTGCTGGTTCAGTGGCACGCCAGATCAGAAATGCAGCAATCAAGCCGGGAATACCCACAATGAAGAATGCCCAGTGCCAGCCAAAGGCATCGGCAACCAGACCGCCCATCACGAGTCCAAAGGCTGTTCCAATCAGATTGCCGATAGAATAGAATGAAAGGATACGTCCCCGGCTCTCTTTGGGGAAATAATCGCCAAGTAGTGAAAGTGTTGCAGGAGCATAGCCAGCCTCACCAATACCGAGTACGGTACGGGTGATAAAAAGCTGCATGAAGTTGCTGGTAAAACCTGCCAAAGTTGTAGCTACACTCCATACGCCAACGCAAATAGCAACAATATTCTTTCGCGTGCTTCTGTCCGCCCAGACACCTAATGGTAAGGTTGTGAGGGCATAGACCAGCAAAAACGCTGAGGATAATAAGCCTAGTTGTGTGTCGCTTAGTGACAGGTCTACCTGAATTTTTGGCAGAACTGCCGAAAGTACATAGCGGTCAGCGTAGTTAAGGATGTTTATGATCAGCAAAATAGTAAAGGCAAAATGTGCCTGTGATCTGCTTGGTTTCAGCGACTCTCTCTCAGCAGGGGATTGTGTAGTCGTAGCCATATCTCTCGTTTTCTCTCTTCTCTGTAAGGCGGTATCACAATGTGTACGCTGTGCTATGTCTATAGTTGCAGTGACTACAACGATATAGCCTTTTGTATTGTCACTTGCAACCGATCAATAGCATTATCCGTTTAGTATAATGAGACGAAAAAAACATCTTCATGACGGAATGTAAAAGAGCTAATTCATAATAGCTATAGACGGGGAAGGGTTCGTTGTGCATTCACTTGTACATACATTACTACACGTAAGCCCATTGCTAATCTACCTGTTGGTGGCAATAATATTGCTTTTGGAGAGTTCAGGTGTACCTGTTACCAATAACACCATGTTACTCCTCCTGGGCGCATTAGCGTCAATGGGCTATCTTAATATAGAAATACTGATTGCTGCTGCTACTACCGGGAGCATCGCTGGTGCTTGCTGTGCCTATTGGCTTGGTATGCATGGAGGAAGACGTATCTTGTTACGTTTGGCCGCGATCTTTCATGTCCATAGACAAAAGATACATGTTATGGATCACTGGTTCCAGAGGTCAGGCTTCTGGATGATTTTCTTCTCGCGTATGACGCCCTTTATACGCCCCTTTGCCTGTTTTCCTGCTGGTATCTCGCATATGGATCGTAAGAAATTTTTGCTGGCGGCGTCGGCTGGTTCAGCCATTTGGTGTATCACTCTGCCGACCATTGGCTGGACATTAGGCCATCGCTGGAAAATCGCACTTTACTTTTTACAGCAATATACATTGCCAACGCTGCTCATAGTAGTAGCCCTAATTGTTCTGTATGTCCTTGCTATGCATAGGGTGAAACGTACTGTGAACGCCAGACTCCACTCTTCACCAATATCGTAACGATAGATGTAGGGGCCATTCTTCAGAACGCCCTCGTTCCTATTGACCACGTTTCGTAGCCGTTGGGTACGTTCCTCAATCCTGTCAACATTGCTAATTGGGACGAGGGCGTTCTGAAGAATGGCCCCTACAGCAACCCCACTATAATTTCACGACTGTCACTCCGAAGATGTCGCCTGCCTTACCGATTTCCTCAAGTGCCCAATCAGGAATAGGGTCATCAACGGAAATAACCATTAGTGCCGTTTCTGCAGTTCTCTGCTGCTGATCGTGGGGGCGTGGCGCACGTACAATCGGTCCTACATCCATATGGCGAATGTTGATGTTGGCCTTGCCGAGTAATGTTCCCACACGTCCGATCATGCCTGGCTGGTTCAAGTTGCGGCAGAAGAGTACGTAACCCTCTGGCACAAATTCGGTTCCATAGCGACCAACGCGTGTGACACGCGGTTCGCCATGCATCACTGTTCCGCTCAACACCTCAATATGCTCGTCCCCTGGTTCGGCGTATTGAGTGTCTTGTCTACCCGCAAGTGGTGATGCATAGCCGTTGCTGTGTTGCACATGCAATGTCACGAGATTAGCAAATTCTGTGGATGTTGTTGATTTCTGCTCGACGATTTCCAATCCCCATTGCTTCGCCAAAACTTGGGCGTTAATCATGTTTACATGAGCATCTGAAACAGACTCTAGTAAGCCTTTGATCAACGCAGCCTGTAATGGGCGCAAATCATAGTTCGCGATCTCACCACTACATGCTAGCTCAACCTTGCTCAATGCACCCGGCTGAAGTTGTGTGTAGAGATGCCCCATTTGCTCGACCAGACGCATGTATGGTTGCAACACCTTCAACGTCTCTGGCAGGATCAGCGGCGCATTGACTGCGGCACGCGGAAAACCACCACGAAGCACCGATACAATCTGTTCGGCCACGTCGATAGCCACACCGACCTGCGCCTCTTCAGTGGATGCGCCGAGGTGTGGAGTCGCAATCACACGCTCATGTGTGAGAAGTTGTTTAAGTGTTGCGTCGTCTCGGATTGGCTCCTGGCTAAAGACATCGAGTGCGACACCTGCGAGGTGCTTCTCGTCCAAATCGTGCAGCAACGCCTCTTCGTCGATCAAACCACCACGCGCACAGTTGATAAGCCGTGCTCCTGACTTCATGAGTGCCAGTTCACGCGTACTGATGAGTCCGCGTGTACCATTAGGTCCACTGGTGAGCGAGGTGTGGAGCGTCACAAAATCGGCTTGTTGGAGTACCTCGTCGAAGTTGAGCATACTCACGTTCAGCTTACGTGCCTGTTCCGGTGATACAAAAGGGTCGAAGGCGATAATTTGCATCTCTAGCCCTTGTGCTCGCCGCGCGACCTCTGTTCCTACTTTGCCGAGTCCGATAATGCCGAGTATTTTGTTACGTACCTCCACGCCCAGGAAACGACTTTTTTCCCACTTACCCGCTTTCATACTGGCGTCGGCTTCGGGAATATGTCTCGCTAATGCCATAAGCATCGCGATAGAGTGTTCCGCCGCCGCGACAATATTGCCTGTGGGTGAGTTGACAACCATGACGCCATGCTGTGTCGCGGCCTCGGTGTCGATGTTGTCAACGCCGACTCCGGCACGCCCGACAATCTTCATCTGCGTTGCTTCCGCCAGGATGTCGCTTGTGACCTTTGTTTCGCTGCGAACTACCAGTGCTGCGTACTTCCCAATGATGGCCCTGAGTTGGTCGGGCTTCAATCCGGGCCGTTCGTCTATCTGTGCCTCTGGCAACTGTGTATGCAGGAGGTCGATACCCTCCTGCGCTATACGGTCCGCGATGAGAATTTTGAGCGTGGACTGTTCCGCGTTATTGTGTGCCTCTACCATATATCTTTCTCTACTTCCTTAGCCTTTGAAGCCAAGTTCATGCAGACGTGCTTCGACTGCGTTCATTGTCTGCTCAAGGTCTTGCTGGCTATAGAAGCCAAGGTGCCCCACGCGGAAGATTTTTCCGGCCATGTGGTCCTGTCCACTTGCGATCACAACGGAATCTTGCTCACGAAGCTTTTTATTGAGAGCCTTAAATTCAATACCCTCTGGCACCATGATTGCCGTTACCGTGTTGGATGCTCCTTCATGGTCAGCGAGTAGCGCAAGTCCCATATCCTTTGCACGTTGGCGTACATACTGTCCAGCACGCACATGACGTTCAAAGATGTCCTCGCGCCCTTCTGCAATCATCATCTCCAATGCTACATCTAATCCATAGAAGAGCGAGATAGGCGAGGTTGCAGGATGTTGCCATGCTTCTAGCTTTTTGAGCGTAGATTTCCAATCGAAGTAGAAACGTGGCAATTTCGCGGTCTTCGACGCCTCAAGAGCGCGTGGACTGGCCGCGATCATCATCACGCCAGGAGGCGTCATCCAGCCCTTTTGTGAGCCAGTAAACACCACGTCAATGTCCCATGCATCCATATCGAGGGGAATGCTCCCCAGCGAACTTACGGCATCAACCACAATCAGAGCATCGGGGTGAATGCGACGGACAAGTGCGGTCAGCGTTTGCACATCATTCGTAACGCCTGTAGATGTCTCATTGTGAGTCATGATAACACCACGAAATGGTGGTAGTGCTTTAAGACGCTCTTCGACAACAGTGGGATCAGCGGCCTGCCCCCACGGAAATTCGATACGTGTCACATTGAGGCCGTAGGTATCGGCGATCTTGGCGATGCGCTCACCGAAGTTGCCAATGGTGATGACGACGACATGCTCTCCCGGAGAGAACAGGTTCACTATTGAGCATTCCTGTCCGCCTGTGCCGACGGCAGGAAAGGTCATCACGGGTGAAGTTGTCTGGAAAAAATATTGCAGACGCTGCGTGACACGTTTGACAATCACGGCAAACTCTGGCCCGCGATGGTTAATCATTGGATTGGCCTGTGCCTCTAGCACTTCGGGCGGCACAACCGTTGGCCCTGGAACGCGAAGATTTTGTTGTGGAATGGGTTGACGAGGTTCTACCTGTGGTACAGGAATGGATTTTCGTTCCTGAATTGTCATAATGCTGTATGCTCCATCTCTATGTAAAAACGGCGTTGCATGCCGACGAATGCGCTGTCGGAAAAATATGCTGCTTCATTGCAACGAGACGCGGCGGATAACGTCGTTGTTATCCGCCGCTCTAGTTGTTGACTCTATATATCAGAGTATCGCATACAATGTAAAAATGTCAAACTCCTGTGTGTCACTGTTCCCCTTTGTAACGTTGCACAACATCCTCGATATTACCCGCCATGTAGAACATATCCTCACGCACTGCATCGTGCTTACCCACCAGGATTTCTCTTGTGCCCTGTATGGTTTCTTTTAACGAAACGTACTTTCCTGGCATGCCCGTAAACGACTCTGCGACATTCATTGGTTGCGTGAAGAAACGCTGCAACTTACGGGCGCGTGCGACAATGAGTTTGTCCTCTTCCGATAATTCCTCGATTCCGAGTATTGAGATGATATTTTGCAGGTCTTTGTAGCGTTGCAGCACCTGTTGTACCTCTCTCGCAGTGTTGTAGTGTTCCGCACCAACGATAGAGGGGTCGAGTAGACGACTAGTTGAACCGAGAGGATCAATGGCCGGGAAAAGAGCCTGCTCGAAGAGTTCCCGTTGCAGCACAACGCTTGTATCGAGGTGAGCGAAGGTAGTTGCTGGTGCTGGATCGGTATAATCGTCTGCGGGCACAAACACTGCTTGCATCGAGGTAATCGAACCTTTGCTAGTAGAGGTAATGCGTTCCTGCAACTCGCCCATCTCCTCCGCAAGATTAGGTTGATAGCCAACTGCCGAGGGCATGCGACCTAGCAGGGCAGAAACCTCGGCACCCGCCTGTGTGAAGCGAAAGATGTTGTCTATGAACAACAGGACATCTTTGCCCTCTTCGTCGCGGAAATATTCCGCCATAGTCAGACCTGTAAGTGCAACGCGTAATCTTGCTCCTGGTGGTTCGTTCATCTGCCCGAATACCATCGCTACGCGATCAATCACGCCTCGTTCGATCATCTCTTCGTACAGATCGTTACCCTCCCGCGTTCTTTCACCAACGCCAACAAAGACACTGTAACCACCATGATTATGCGCGATATTGTTAATAAGCTCCTGGATAATCACCGTCTTTCCCACACCTGCGCCGCCAAAGGCACCGACTTTGCCACCTTTCATAAAGGGGCAGAACAGATCAATGACCTTGATGCCCGTCTCCAAAATCTCCATCTGCACCTGTTGCTCTTCCAGAGTAGGGGCTAAGCGATGAATTGGATGTCGTGGCGCGTCCGGTATCTCCTCTTTGTTGTCAATAACTTGACCCAGCACATTGAAGACGCGCCCAAGTGTTTTGGGTCCGACTGGTGCCGAAATGGGATGCCCAGGAGCAACCACCTCTTCACCGCGTTGCATGCCATCTGTCGCCCCCATCGCGATACAACGAACCCAGTTGTTGCCCAATTGCTGCTCAACTTCTAACGCGAGATACTCGTCCGTTCCTTTCTTGAGGAGGCGTAACTCGTCATAGATGTCTGGAAGTTGATGTGGCGCGAACTCGATGTCTACCACCGCGCCCTGTACCTGTACAATTTTGCCTGTTACTTGTGTTGCAACCGTCATAGCTGTCTCCTTTTTTTCTACATACATTTATTGTTTCAATGCAACTGTAGAGCAAAAAGGAGGGCTATACATCACCGAAATAACGTAATAATGACGGCTTAGGCAAAAATATTGCTGAGGGGGAGCTAGGCGAAATGACGTAGAAGAAAGGGTAGCGAAAAATGGAATCCATGTGTCTGTAGTTAGACGATATGATGCTCGAAGGCGAAGCGTGTGGCCGCACTGCGCGATGAGACACCGATTTTCGCGTAGATGGAGCGCAGATGAGTATTGACGGTGCGCGGACTAATCACAAGCTGCTCCGCAATACGCGCATCAGGTAGCCCTGCCGCTACCAACCGTAATACGTCTACCTCGCGTGCTGTGAGATCAGCAGGATAGCTATGTTTCTCCTGCGAACTGGCTTGTTCCGTAGGTATTGGAATGCGAGCGACCATACTCAGAGCCAGCTTGAGCGTCATAGAACGCCCGTAAGCCCATGACTCATTAAACGCAATTTCTCCCAACTCATCGTGTAAGGACGCCACTACTCGCTCATGTTCAACTAGTAATGTCGGCGCAAGCGGAATTTGCAGACTATTCCGCAATGCCTCGGTGGTTCCTAGAAATTGTGCCGCCCGCTCTGGTAGACCAATCTGTTCACAAAACCATGCGAACGTTTCGAGTGATGTAGCCAGCCCCAATCGGTCGTTGATCTCCCACGAAAGTTGCAGGCTTTGTTTGAGTAGCGTACATGCCTGTACGTTATCATGCTGCAAACGTGCGACCTCTCCTAGCCCAAACAGCGCACTCGTCATGTTTACTCTATCGTTCATCGTGCGGGTCAGCGTGAGGCACTGTTTGTAGTATGCTTCTGCCGTCATCAAACTGTTGCCACGAAAACGTTCCAGGTCTCCCAACGCGAGAAAGAGTAGCACCATCCCTGGCGTATACGCTATTTCTTTTGTCAGGTGCAAACTTTCCTTCAAATAACGCGAAGCCTGTTGTGTGTCATGGCGGTAAAGTGCGAGTTGGCCCAATCCGGCCAGGGCGGTAGCCTTCTCCTGTTTGTTACCCAACTGAACCGCTAATGCCAGACATGCTTCAAATTGTGTCTGCGCCTCGGCATACTCGCCCTGTAGCCGTAGTATATCGCCCATACCATTGAGACAGGTGGCCTGACTCCACTGATCGCCCACTTCTTGCAAGAGAGCTAGACTTTTTGTGTAGAAAAAGTGGGCCGTTCTTAGTTTTCCTTGTTGTCGCATGATGCTTCCCAAGTGAGTAAATACATCGGCCTCGTTACGCAAGTCACCCACTTCACGCAGCACCATTAAACTGACACGAAAGCGTACCTGCGCTTCTATAAAGCGACTCTGTTTGCTTTCGACCTTGCCATAGATGCTGTGGAGAATACCGCGCAGCCATGCATTGTCCGTATCTTTGACGATTTGATAACCTGCATCGACATAATTCCGAGCCATAGCGTAATGTCCCTGTTGCAATTCGAGCGTCGCGAGCATTCCCAGTGCAAGTGCCTGTTCGCGCTCACACCCTATCTCTCTTGCAAGTTCTCTACATTCGTGAAGCCGAAGATAGGCTAGAGCCAGTTCGCTATGCATGTTAGCAATTACTCCTGCCCCATACAATACCTTCACACGCAAAGCCTTGAATTGCGTCGCTTCGTCTATTGCCAGAACCTCCTCAAACCAGTTTCGCCCCTCGCCGAGCGAACTACGAAAGTTCAAATAGCCGATCAACGCCCCGGCGAAGCGCAGCCCCAAAATGACTTCTTTCTGTGCGATAATCCAGCGCATCGCGGCCCACATGTTAACGGCTTCTTGATCGAGCCGATCCAACCAGTGTCTCTGCTCTCTTCTGAACAGATATCGCTCTCCCTCCTCTATCAACTGTAAGTAAAATTGTGCGTGCTGTCGCCGTGTTGCGACTTCCTCATCTGCGCTTTTTGCCAGACAATCCAGCGCATACTCTCGCAACGTCTCTAACAAGGTAAAACGAGTCTCATCGTTGCTATCCGCCATGACGCGTACAAAGCTTTTATCGACCAGCGATGTGAGGAGCGTAAGTACTGATGTGTTTCCTCGTTGTATGCCGATAGCTTCTGCGGCAGTAAGAGTCCAACTTCCTACCAGCACACCGAGGCGACGGAAAAAATATTGTTCCTCCTCATTTAGCAGGTGATAGCTCCAATCGAGCGTATTCCGTAACGTCTGTTGGCGTATGGGGAGATTGCGCGGACCACCGGTGAGAAAGTTCAATCGACTTTGCAAACGTGCAAGAATATCTTGTGCCGTCATCAACTTGATACGTGCCGACGCCAGCTCTATCGCCAGCGGCAGACCATCCAACTGGATACAAATCTCTGCCACCGCTCGCCCATTTTCCTGTGAAAGTACAAATGATGGCTTAATGGCCTGTGCCCTCTGTACAAAAAGGGTTATCGCTGCTGAGGAGGGGATAGCCTGTGTTTGCTGTGAAAGCTGTGGTAACGCGAGAGGGAGTACCTCAAACTCGTGTTCACCATAGAGGTGAAGTATTTCGCGGCTTGTGACTAGCACTTTGACATCAGGTGCGGCGGCAAGGAGTTCCGTGACCTGGAAACCTGCCGCAAGCACATGCTCAAAATTGTCTAGCACCAGGAGCAGTTGCTTGTTAGACAGATAGTCTCGCAACCGTTCAATCAGTGGATGATCGACGACCTCTTCGACCCCGATGGCTTGTGCGATGGTAGGAAGCACTAACTGTGGTTCGCGTAGCGCGGCGAGTGAGACGAAAAAAACGCCATCGCGAAAATACGCATTGACCTCTTTCGCAATTGCCAGTCCCAGTCGTGTCTTACCAACACCACCGGGACCTAACAATGTCAACAACCGTACATCACTACATCTGAGTAATGTCGATGTAGCTGCAATTTCCTGTGTACGCCCGATGATTGTATTCAACTGTGCAGGCAGCATATGAGTAGGAGACATCGTAGAGAACCTTTCTATTGATATTCTACCATCGCGGCTTGACATCATCAATTGCTACACATAGAATTATACTTGACCTAAAATACAAGAGATCAGAGCAACTTCAAGAGGACGTGTACATTATGCGACGCACAAAAATCGTTTGTACCATCGGGCCTGCGACGAACAGCGAAGAACAGATAGAGCGGTTGGCGCGTGCTGGCATGAACGTGGCACGCCTCAACTTCTCACATGGCACACAAGCAGACCATGCGCTGGTGATCGAGCGCGTGCGTACTGTCTCCGCACGACTTGGCTGTTCTATCGCCATTTTACAGGACTTGCAGGGACCTAAGATTCGTGTTGGCTCGTTGCAGGGTGGGCAACCTGTACGTCTAGTCGATGGTACGACGATAACAATCACCTCTCGTGATGTGGTAGGTACGTCGGACATCGTTTCAACAACCTATAAGCCGCTCCCAATAGATGTAAAGGTGGGCGACCGTATCCTGCTCGACGATGGTCTGCTAGAACTACGTGTCTTGAGCGCAAACGAAACCGATGTAGTATGTCAGGTTGTGCATGGTGGTCTCTTGAAAGAACATAAAGGTATCAATCTCCCCGGCGTCGCAGTCAGTTCGCCTGCCCTTACCGAGAAAGATCGCGACGACCTCAAGTTTGGCGTGATGCATGGTGTCGATTATGTTGCGCTGAGCTTTGTACGCCGACCAGAGGATATACGCGAGGCGAAGCAACTGATTCGCCAGCATCAGGCCGAGTTGGGCAGCAAAAAATCGCAGCTATCATCGCTGCCTATTCCACTTATCGCGAAACTCGAAAAACCTGAAGCGATCCAACATCTCGACGATATCTTAGAGGTTGTCGATGGCGTGATGGTGGCGCGTGGCGACCTCGGTGTGGAAATGGCAGCGGAGAAGGTTCCGCTCATCCAGAAGCGCATTATCGCGAAATGTAATGATCTGGGCTTACCTGTCATAACAGCGACACAGATGTTGGAGTCGATGATCACAAATCCGCGTCCTACTCGCGCAGAAGCCAGTGATGTTGCTAATGCAATTTTAGATGGCACTGACGCCGTAATGTTAAGTGCTGAAACGGCTGCGGGTGCATATCCCATTGAAGCAGTTGAGATGATGGTACGTATCGCGTTGGAGACTGAGGCTGGCAATAAAACGGCACGGCAGCCACAATGTAAGCACCTCTCACAATCGCATGCCGTGAGCCATGCCGCGCGTGCTCTGACTGAAGAGGCTAGCGTACAAGCCGTAGTTGTCTTCACACGTTCGGGCAATTCCGCCCATCTTATCTCGAAAGACCGCCCACGTACACCCATTCTAGCATATACACCTTCAGAACGTGTCTACTTCCAACTTGCCCTCTGGTGGGGCATATGGCCTCATCGCATCAAATTACAAGGAACCACGGAAGATATGATTGCCGTTGTTGACCAACGTCTCCGTGACGATAACCTTGTGCAGCGCGGCGAGCATGTAGTAATTATGGGTGGCTTACCCGTCGCGAGTCAGGCCCACACAAACTTTGTGAAACTCCACAGGGTTGGTGCTGTCGCTGATGCCTAAAGGTGTAATATTCAACCATAGGAAGGTTCATACACTACTATTGCTAGTACCTTTGTCATATTTCACATATCGTTTGAGATGACTGCATTAGAACAACGTTTCATATATGAAAGATAGCACGAATAACAAATTGTTGTTTATACCGAGGAGAGCTACATATCATGTCGCAACTATCTCATACTAATGAAAAAGCATTAATCTCAGTGGAGGAACGTGTTCGTAGTACTGATGGGTCGCTATTGCTTTTATTAAAGAAGTATGCACATATTATTGTAGGCGCATTCGTATTTGTTCTCGCTATTATTTTTTGTTTTCACAAACTTGGCGTACCTAGCATATGGTTCGACGAAGCGTTTTCAGTCGAATTAGCACGGCAGCCGCTACCATTACTATGGCATCTCATTACGGGTTCTGAGCCAAACATGGAGCTATATTATTTCGTGCTGCATTTCTGGTTACAGTTGACCTCACTTTTTGGTCTGCATCAGACTGAGTTCATTGTGCGTTTCCCCTCTGCTCTTAGTGCCTCGTGCGCTGCTCTTCTTGTATATGTATTGGGAAGGCACTATATTGGTCTTATCGGCGGCTGTCTGGCTGCTATATTGTACATTTTCAATGTTTTGCAACTTACCTATGCACAGCAGACAAGAGGCTATGCCCTCCAGTCGCTGCTGCTGTGTCTCTCATTCTTCGCACTCTTGCAAGCTATATTAGGCCAAAAGCATTATGTGCGCTGGTGGATTGTATATACCTTAGCAGCAGCATTGTCAGTATATGCACACCTTTTCAGTTTTCTGGTACTATTTGCTCAAGCAGTTGCTATCGCTGGTATTCTTATTGTGCCAAATACATGGCAGCAACAAGCTAGGCAGCAATTTAAAGCTATGCTTATCAGCGCAGTTGCTTTAGGAGTATTTTCAGTACCAATGCTCATTCTCACTCGTCATGGCTCGAAGACGGGCTGGTTGCCTATTCCTCACTTGCACGATATCTATGGTCTCTTTCAAACCTTCAGTGGTAACGAGAAATTTTACTTGTATGGCTTACTTGCCTGTATCGGTGTCGGTATCGTAATTGCCCTTGCATCATATATACTACGCATCGAGCCACAATTACACAAACGTATTACGCGACAAAATGCATCTCTGGATACGCTTTTCGCTCAGGAGAATTTGTTACCTTGGTTGTGGTTGTTGCTATGTTGGCTTGTCATTCCAATCGTCGCTAGCTATATTGTTTCTCATGGGGCGACCCGCCTCTTTTCTTCGCGTTATCTAGTAGTTGTGCTACCCGCTCTCTTTTTGTTGGTTGCTAGCGGTGTAGTGGCATTGCGAAATCGTGGTGTGCAGGCACTGCTGATTATCGAATTAATTTTTCTGGCGTACACAACTGTACCTCAGTATTATCGTAGCGCACAGGTTGAAGATTGGAATTCGACCTCTGCCTGGTTGACGCAACACTATCATACAGGGGATGGGCTGGTTTGCTATGACAATATTCAGGGATGCCAGATTTCGATGGAATATTATCTCCATGCCTATCCCACGGATGGAGTACAATTTACTGCTGACTCACCTGGGTTTTTTTCATGGCAAAAGTATAATTGGAATGATGCTGGACAGGCATTGGATACCCAGAAGCTAGCAGTTTATGGTACAAAACATGGACACATTTTCTTCATCGTTGCCCGTCTCTCTAGTAATGAGTCGGTGGCGAGAGTTCATACTACCGAACAATGGCTTGATACTCATTTCCGCTATTCTGACCAGATTGTCACTCCAACTATAACGATCAGGTTATACGATACCTCTTCGTCGTTGCCATAGCAATTGAGAATGTCCTGAACATTGACAAGCGGTGACGTTCGTGCTATCCTATTCAAGCCGTAGTTTGGGGTCGCTGTAACGCATTGTATGCACTCCTCTCGAACGTCACGAAAATACAGCCCCCAGCCAGTGGGGAAGAGGTGAGAAAAAGAACGCATGACTGTCAAAATTCGTTTAAAACGCACGGGCATGAAGAAAGCCCCAAGCTATCGCGTGGTAGTCGCCGACTCGCGCTTCTCACGTGATGGCCGCATTATCGAAAATATTGGTTGGTACAATCCTCTCGTGGAGCCTTCCGCAATTCACATCGACGCCGAGAAAGCACTTGCTTGGCTAAAAAATGGAGCGCAACCCACAGAATCAGTTGCCTCCCTGCTGAAACGCGCTGGTATCATGGAGCAGTTCACAAAGACAAAAACGGCTGCCACCGAGACTGCAACCGTTCCTGCGCCAGCATCTGCCCAATCATAAAATTTTTAGGGTAAGGTTGAGATATGCGTAAATTAGTTGAGTATATCGCTCAGTCGCTGGTTGACGATCCATCAGCAGTGCAGGTGCGCGAGGTTCGCAATGACCGTAACGCGCTGGTGCTGGAACTGCATGTCGCACCAGATGATTTCGGTAAGGTGATCGGTCGCCAGGGACGTGTTGCGAAGGCAATGCGGTCACTTCTTCGTGCTGGTGGTGCGCGTGAAGGTCGCCATACCTCGCTAGAGATTTTATAGTAGCGCGAGTGTGCCTCCCTGCTACAACTGTATCTCTAATATGCTAGTACTGCTCTGTACTAATATCCGTCATTCTATAATTTGCTGAGGATGCTATGCCAAAGCTAGATCAAACAGAATGGGCTACTATCGGAAAAATAGTGGCCCCTTTTGGTATTCGCGGCGAGTTGAAGGTCTTTTCGCTCACCGATATACCGGACCGTTTCGCGCAATTGAAGACTATTTTTCTTGGCCCCGATTATAGCCCACGCACCATTACTGCCGTTCGCCCCTACAAGGGTGATATGGTTATCCTCAAATTGGCAGGCTTAGATGACGCTACTACTGCCGAAACTCTACGCAGTCGTGATCTCTTTATTCCGCTTGACAAACTTGCAACTTTACCACCAGATTCGTACTATCAACATGATATCCTCGGCCTGCACGTTGCAACACTGGCGGGACGCGAAATAGGGACGATTATAGAGATTATGGAGACTGGTAGCAACGATGTCTATATTGTGCGCGGTGAAGACGGACAACAGATTCTTCTACCAGCCATCAAAGATGTCGTGAAACAGGTTGACCTCATACGGCAAATGATGTATATTGAACCTATGGTAGGTTTGCTTGATGACGACGCCGTATTGGATCAGCCAAATGATATCTCGGAAGAGGAGGAAGAGTAACAACATTAAGTTGTCGAACGAAGGAATAAACTCAGCACTACCCGTGTTTTCATAAATGGAACATAACGAAACCAGAGCGTTCTCTTATTCGTGTAGATAGTAGGAATGTGAAATGGATCACAGATACGTTATCTCGAAGAGACGTAGCAGTATTTTGTAGGGAGGTGTCTTATGCTCGACCGTTTCCCCACGTTTGCTGATGTTTGTAGTGCTATTGCTGAGGGACATATAGAAGCCGCCGTTGATGGCTCTATGTATCAAGTGAATGCACTTGAATTACGCCGTTATCTCAACAAACACCGTCCCCTTCCAACTGTCCAGTATACCTCTTCTCCACCTCCTGCTCAAGACCCGTTATCGTGTTCCGATGTTCTCGATTGGACGAGTAATACTGTCCAAACTTCTGTTGCTTAGGCCGTTTAGGGCCGTTTTTTTATTTCAGAGTACGAATCATGAGCGGTTGCATTAGAGGCTGACAAGGACTATAATAGCGGTAACGAATGGTGAGTCGTCTGCTATAGATGACTCACTCATAAACTTTTATCATTTGTGCTTTATCTTGCTATAAAACATAAGTTATGTACATGCGTTTGTTGTGAGAGAACAAGCAGACGTATGTATATATAAAGATAAGGAAAGGTATTTTATGGAGCCGCTCGATTCTGATGATTATGTGGTTCGTGAGCGACAACCTTCACGCTTCACAACACGAAATGCACGCTTTAATTGGATGCTTATTATTCCTGGCTTAGGCTTCGTCTGGTTGCTCTATCTTATTGGTGCAGCACTCTTTCAATGGGATATTTCCAACTCCATTGGACCAATCATGGTGCTGATGATCGTTGGCTTTCTCTTGACTGGCGGCCTGCTCTTCTGGGCACATGCGCCAAGGGTAAATAAATAACAGCATAATCATAAAAATGCTACCTCTTACAAAGAGGTAGCATTTTTATGATTATGCTGTTATTTGCTGCCATCCCGATGCGTCAACAGAAACTGCCAATGGCTCTCCCCATATCACGCGTCCTAACAATTCAGCCGACTCTACAAGTCGTGGACCTGAACGATTGAGATAGTAGTTCCCATCAATTGCATATACACGCCCGTTTCTTACCGCCTGTAGCGATCTCCATAGTGGATGCTGCTGTAAGAGCGGTATATCTACATGTGTGCGTTCAAGTGAAAAGCCGCACGGTGTTAGCACAATCACATCTGGATCAGCTTTCTGTAACGCTTCCCATGTCAACCACGGCGAATGTACTCCAACTTCACCAAAGCTACTTTCGCCGCCTGCATACTCTATCAGTTCGGGTGTCCAATTGCCTGCACTCATAAGTGGGTCGAGCCATTCTAGAACTGCGACGCGCGGTTTCTTACCATTGTGATTGAGCTTTATACTTTGTTGTTGTAACTGGTTGAGGCGATCTTGATACCCTTGTACCAGAGCTTCTGCCTGCTCATGTCTCCCCAACGCCTTGCCTACACGTACAACATCTTCCCATACATCAGTAAGGCGATATGGTGATAGTGAAACAATACGTGGTTGTAGCCCCGTGAGTTGTTGTAGTGCCAGTGTGACATCGCGCTCACTCACCGCGCAGACCTCACATTGCGTCTGTGTAAAAATCACGTCTGGCTGCAGTTCCTGCAAAAGGGCAACGTCAATACGATAAATGCTCAATGCTTTGATGGCATCGTTTTGTACCGACTCTTTCTCGTGAGCCAGCCGCTTAATCTGTGCGTCGATTTCGTTGCTGCTTGTCTCTGTATTGATCTGCACCGTGCTGACAAGTGGTAGCTGCAAAACTTCCGGTGGATAATCGCACTCATGCGAACGACCAACCAGTTGATCGAGACAGCCTAATTCGGCGATCATCTCCGTTGCGCTTGCCAGTAAAGAAACAACTCTCATACTAAAGCTTCCCTCCCTTTATGATGTTGTATAAGACTCGACGTTCATTGATGGGAGTGATCCGATTGCATCGTATATCCAAATGATACCTCCCCGTCGCATACCTGTGTTGATATCGCTCTGACCAACGTATGCGTTGTTGGCATATGCAACAAGGTTATCAAGCAGGGGATTAGTCGCTGGATCAAGCAATTGAGTATTGTTCATGACAACCAACTTTTTAGCGTCTTGATGCACTTGCTCAAGATTGACCTTGACCATGGCAAGCGCGTTGATAATTTGTGTGATGGTGTCTCGTTGTTTACTGGTAATACCAGGAGCACTTCCCATAGCACGCAGATACTGTGTTATAACATCTACATACCCTTGCGCGTCTTGATGCGACGGATCGAACGTCAGTAAAGCTATTTTGGCTATCTGGGGATCGCTCAAAATAGGCGTTCCGGCAGGTACATCGTTTTGTACAAAGGATGTGCCATCCAGATAGTCGAGAATACGGACAAAGTGTCGATGCATCAATGGAGGCTCCTGCGGTAGTCCCGTACCACGCGCCGCCGTTGCCCACTCAAGCACTTTACGTGAGTTTTGTAAGAGCCAGATATTTAATCCCCCCTGTAGCGAGACGTTGACAAGCTTTGGGTCAGATACAAGCAGATGCCTGAGTAAGTCAAGTAAACTCTGATTCGCCGAAGCCTGAGCGGGACCGCGCACTTGCGGAATTTCCGCGTAGTAACGCCATACTGTTCGATCTGATAACGTGCCGGGGGAGAAGTTTGCGTCATTTTCCGTAATAAGAAATCGACTTGTGCTTCCAAGCAGGTTGGTATGAGAGGGATTGACATAGCTGAAATGGATTGCACCATGTTGTATCGGCAATTTTCCAAGCAAGATAGGATTGGTGTCTATCGGTCCTTTATCCGGTAGTAACCATCCGTAGTAGCTTTTACCAGACGACGGAGAAGGAAGGTGAGCTAAGTCAACCTCAAGCCCATCATCTATTCCCTGACTATTGGCTCTATCTAAAAGATTACTACTGGTAAAATGAACATCGCCAAAGGAGGTAGGATTAGTATTTGCTCGTGTTGCTGATGCAAAAAAAGTTGCACGTATTACCAGTGAACCAATCAGACCAAGCAGAAGGAGCGCGATGAGTCCAAGCAATGCACGCCCCTTCCATGAGCGAAACAATGGAGGACGTGGTGAGCCAGTCGGTCTATCATATGTTGACTGAGATGGAGAATGTGAAGGCACTGGAGGTGCGAAACTCGGTGTCGTCCTTGTTTTGAGATGCAGAGCCGTCACAAGTTGCGTTAATACAGCCGTATACTGACGACTGGCATCGAATGCTTGCAGCTTTGCCCATGCCGGCGGTACCTCTTGTGGTTGCGTCTGCTCTACAATCACACGGAACGCGCCCTGCAAACGTCGTTGTGCTACGAGATTAATAGCAGTATTGACTGTCATTTGAATACGTGGAGATTGCAATGCTTCTGGTGACTCAATAAAAATAAACCATTGGCAGGTGGGTAGCTCCTGATTGATCGTCTGTACAAAGGTTGTATCAGAAATACTACCACCATCCGTTGCCACTTCAGCTCCTGCCACACGAAGATCATTGATCAAGCGTACTGAAAACTGTTCATATCTGTTACTTGCTCGGCTTGTAGTATAACTGACAAAGACGCGAGACACACTCATTTATACACTCCTATTTAGATGTTCCATATCTTTGCATTGCTGAACACGGCTTCAACTGGTACACCTTTATCTCTACACACAAAACCAATACTACCGCCACTATAGGTAGGGTCAGTGGCAGCGATGATAAATTTTCCATTGATGTATGTATAAAACATACTATTCCTCATGATGATAGCGAGCGTTACTGGTTGATGCGGAGGAATTGCGACGTTCCCCTTTCCTAGATTGTGAACTGCTTCCTTTGTAATCTGAGCACCAATGAGTTCGTAATTGCCATTTCCGTACAGATTTAAGCGGAACGATGCAACCACCTGGTTTTGCATGCGAACAATTAAGCCGCATGGACTAGTATCACCAGCAACAAATGACATCTGGGCCTGAAAAGCAATATTCCTGAACGTAACGCCTTCTATGATACAGGGTTGGCGATATCCTAACTGTAGTGATGTCACATCATATACCCCTTTCAGAAACGCACAACCTCCATTGGGGTGTGTGCCAACTGTCCAGTTATTAAGTGTTGCATCTTTCAAAGGATCATTGAGAAGCGGTTTACTCTGTAGAATGTATTCGTATAGACGTTGTGGACTGGCTAATAATGCTGTTGTAGTCGCGTTGACATTTGGTGAAGGTGTCATTGTCGGCGTATGTGTCACTATTGATGCTGATGTCGGCTGTGATGGAACCGATTGTACTGGAAATGCGTGTATTGCATAAACGAACAGACCTGACACAAGGCCGAGAATAAGTACGGCTATGAGTGGGACAAACCAGCGTCGAGAGTGTTGTTGCGGCTTGGACAGTTTGGGCAATAGCATCGGCTTGCCATCAGTAAGAAGTGTTTGCTTTGTATGGCTCTCTATAGATGGTAAAGGGTGTAAGGATGGCGGCGGCGCACTAAACACCTGTGCATGCTGTGTTGTAATCACACTCATAGGAAGCACAACGAGCAACAGACGAGCTAATGCCTTGGGGTAGTCTTGTGTGGCGTCGAACATGCGTATGGTCGTCCACGTTGGCGGCATATCCCGCTGGTCAACCTGTGCCGCGAGCATTGTGAAGAGACCACGCATCTTCTGCTGTACTATGAGGGTGAGCGCAGTATTCACGACCATTGCTATTCTTGTGGATTGCAGTGTCTCAGGTGTGAGTACGAGCAAAAACCACTCACAAGTGGCGAGCTTTTGATTGAGTGTATAGACAAACTGTTGTTCATCATCTATAGTTGTCTTGCAATCTTTAAGTGTTACTATAATATTTCCTGCATTGTGGAGATCATCTATTAGCTGCTGCGCGAAAAGACAGTCTCGCTGTACCTCTTCTCTATAGCAAACAAAGATGCGAGGACCTGTCATAATGTATCTCCTTATTGCTATGGATGAGTAATAGAAACATAGGACACACTACGCAGTATAACAGAAGGAAACAAGAGTATTCAATATACAGGATGCAAGAAAAAAGTTTTGTTGCTTGTGCCAGGCTCGCCGTCCTTTAGAGTAAAGTATGAGTTTGTTGTGGTGAGGAAAAGCAAAAGCCTGTGACTCGTTGAACTTACTAAGAAATCAATCTCCAGGAACAGGAGCAACAAGCCTTGCTAGGTTTGCATACCAAAGAAGACGCCAAAGAGATAGCCTCTCTTGTCAACCTGCGTTTACAGATTCTCATTAAATCACGTTCTCGCTTAGATAATCCAGCGTCCCGTTATAAAAAGCATTAATAAACAGGCAAACGTTGTACTTGCAACTATAAGATAGTTTAAGTCGAACGTCCGGTTTTTTCCTAAACGCGATAACACGATGAAGGCTGGAAATACTTCCAGCATATAGCGGCCCATCGCCTGCATAGGAAATGCGTATGGAACTGGAAACATCTGCAAAAAGATGAAGAGACTGATTGCAAGAATACAGTAGGAATATTGTGCATGATGAAAGCGCCATGGACCTACTACACTCAATATCAATACTATCAATACCAGGATATCCGGCACAAGATCAACAGCGTTACGAACAAAATGATAGTTCAAGGGGCTGTTGTCATGTTGCATTTGAATAAACATAAGATTAAACGTAGTCCAGGGTGACGTTGTCTCACGAAACCAGGTTGTAGCTTGAACATGTGAGAAGGAGAGAAAATCCCCGAAACGCCAGTAACAATAGAATGAAAACAGAGCAACACCCATCGGTATGAGTACTCCAGCAAGTACACTGAAACGAATTTTTTTCAGTTGGAACTGCTGTTGCCTCAAATATTCATAACAGAAAGGGAGAAGTAGAAACACACCTCCTGAACGCGTTAGGCAGGCGAACAAACCGAATAGACCTGACAACCACCAGTACCCTCGTCGCATACAGTAAAAACTCAGCAAAAGAAGACATACGAAGAGTGACTCTGTGTAACCCGCGATGAAAAAGAGGGCTGTGGGAAAGATCGAGAAGTACAGCACAGTTCGATACGCACAATCATCATCGAAATCCTCCCGCACGAGTTGATAAAAAACAACAAGCATAACTAAACCAGCAACATTAGCTACGAGTAGTGCCGCGAGTAGGGCTGCCGTCGTTTGATTGTGGATGGGAAAGACAAACTTCACTATACGTATCAACAATGGATAGAGAGGAAAAAACGCGGTATCCTCTATTTTAGTATAGCCGCCGATTGCAATTCCTGTATAGTGTTGCGTATCCCATTGATACCAATTTTCCCACAACGAATGGAATAGAACTGTCGAATAGTCATAGTCTTTGAGTTTGAACAGCGTTGAAAGCCAATCAAGTACTAAGGCAGCAAGGTGTACAGCGAAATATATCGGCCAGATACGTTTAAATGCAACAATCCACTTGTTCTCGTCATACCTCTTCACAATTGATATGAGCGACTTTCCAGACATATGAGAATCATCTATATCACCTTCTGTGACGACCGATGTTTCATCATTCTGAGGATTAGCAAGGGGTTTTGTGTTGTTTCTAAGCATAGGGATACCTTTTCATCAAATAAAATTAATGCAAAAACGATTGTCTATTCCTGCCTTTAAGAGGACAAGGCTAAAAGTGTACTTGATAATACAAAATAACTATAGATTTAGTAATAAATAAAAATGAATAGCTGTGGGAAGGATGGATACTCGTATTATACGACGGTTATCTCCTAACATTGATAACGAACATAAGAAAATTGTGCTAATCGTTACGCTTTATCCATCAGAGTATCGCTATCTTAGCAGTATACCAGCACCTGTCCTGCCATAATCCAACGTTGCCCTTCATCTAAACTGTCAAATAGCCCCGTACTTGTGTTTAACCCGAAGAGCAAGTACTTGAAGCCCTCCCCTAAAGGACGGAGAGCCGCTTGCCATCTTGCTGATGCCTGTGTACAATAACTGTGAATGTTCTGCAGAAAGATGAGAGTTATTTCTCATTGTTGCCAGTTGAAATGATTGAGACTTGATGGATATACATACCTACACGCGACCCGCGACTACGTTGACTCCAGCACTTATTATTTATCTGATCGATGCGAGCCACTCTATGAACGATTTTTGTGGCTCGACAACAAAAATTGAGCTAGTCAACAAAGCCTTGAAAAACGCGGTGAAAGACATGGTGCGTCGCTCTATGCGCGATGGTATTGTGCAGAAACGCTACAAGGTTGCTATCTTTGCCTATAGTACTGAAGTCATTGACGTGCTTGGTGGTATTCGTGATCTCTCTGAAATTGTGCGTTTCGGCGTGCCTGTCCTTAGTGCTGGTGGTGAGACCGATACAGCGGCTGGCTTTACCGCCGTTGAACAATTATTGCAAACATGTCTCATCGAATTTCAGCGTAGCCCCGCTCCACTCGTCTGCCATCTTACTGATGCGCTTGTCACCGCGAACGATCCCTCCCCCGTCGTAAAACGTATCCAGACGCTTGGTGTAAACGATGGTGCTGTCCTCGTAGAAAATGTGTATGTGGCGGATAACATGCTGCGTAAGCCCGTACAAGATTGGCAACAATGGGGTGGCGTTCTCAAAACCAACGCCTTGAATGACGAGTACGCGAAATTCCTCTTTCGTCTCTCTTCCCCATTGCCGGAGACCTATCGACAAAATATCAACAACTATGGTTATCATTTACAGAGTGGTGCCGCCCTTTTCTTTCCTGGCACACATAACGACCTTGTACGTCTGGCATTTGCGATCTCCGCGGCGACACAACTAAAATAGCCTCTATGAAAGTAGGCGAGGTATGCGGGAAAAAGTAACACATCAGCAGCTTACCACTGATCAGAAGGTAGATACGCTTACTCGTATACAAATTAACCAGTACACAACAGCGCGTCTACTCTCTATTCGTTGTCGTGAGGCGCAGACACAATCGTTACTCAACCAGGACTATGCTAGCGTTATAAGCCGTAATAATGGCGACTCGCTCTACTTCTGTGTCTGTGATGGCGTTGGTAGCTCTTATAAAGGCGATTTCGCGGCACGCTATCTGACCATGCAACTACTCACCTGGTTACAGGAACCAACCGAGGTACCCGGAGACAGCGAATTATTTACGCCTACACTGCATGGGCTGCTCGATCTATGGGCATATGACGCCCACATAAAGCTGAAGAAAACACTCATTCCACCTGAAACACCATCTCTTGCGCGTGAGGTGATGGAAGAACTACGTGATGCGTATGGCAGCGAAACCGTCTTTTTATGTGGACGTATTGATGTTTCACAGCATTCACACCCTGCTCAAGCAGTATTTTGTTGGATGGGCAATGTTGCCGCCCGTCTCACCACCGCTCCACATACTGAGATTATATTAGGTCATACGAGTGATAGCAGCGGACGCTGGTCTACAGTGCAAGGACGCAAGGGCAAGGTTGGTATCTGGCATGCAACCTTGCCTATGCTTGAACGACTTATTGTGTATACCGATGGGCTTGATTCGATTGGTGAGAACCTTACACAGCTTACCGATGAGCAGTGGCACGCGCAAACGCAACGTCTCCTCTCTCTACCCACAAACGACGATATGACCGCTTTGGAGATACACTGGCAACAGGACCTTACAGAAGGTGAGTACACATCGTGAGCGTTTTCACTCCACATGTTGGCATGGTACTTTCCATTGCATCAACTGCCTATGAATTTGTGCCACATCCTCTTTTTCCAGATGACGAGAGCGAGGTATTTGTCGTAGAGGGTGGTGAAGCTCTTGTCTACCAATTACAAGATCGGGCAAACGCGAGATTATACGCTTTGAAGGTCATGAAGCCTACTTATCGTAGCGAACAGTGCGCTCGTGTCGCCGCTACGCTCATCGCGCACAAAGACGCCCCCGGTATGTTTCTTGGTCATCGTCTCTGCCTGACAAAAGAAAACAATCCCGCTGTGATCGCGTCCTATCCAGACCTTACCTATGCGACCTTGATGCCTTGGCTTATGAGTCAAACGTGGGCTGGCTTCTTGCAAGATGCAATTGCAAGTGCCGCCTATACACCAGCTAAAGCCCGCAGTCTTGCTACGGCAACTGCAAACGTCTTATCGTACTTGGAAGCCCACAACCTCGCCCACACAGATATCGCTGGTGGCAACGTACTCATTGCGCCGAACTATCAGTGGGTAGAACTGCTGGATATCGAGGGCATCTGCCTAACGAATATGCCGATCCCTACATGGCGTAGTCAAGGCTCACCTGGCTATCAGCATCGCAACCTTGATGAGCGTGGACAGTGGCGACCCGATGGTGATCGTTTCGCTGGTGCCATTCTTCTCACAGAAATGCTGACATGGTGGAACCCTCTGGTCCGCGCTCAGACAGAGGACGACGCGGAAACCTTGTTTTCTGCCGATGAATTGCAAAAAGTTGATTTCCCGCGTTGGCACGCTGTACGCAACACCTTATGGAGTATGGATCCGATGCTGCTCTCCCTTTTCGATCAAGTGTGGACCTCATCAGACCTTGCACAATGCCCTAAATTAAGTTCCTGGGCCACGCAATTGCGTTCGCCAGCGCATAAAAACATATAAGTACATTCTTAACATCATATGAAAATTTATTTACTTCTGTGCTATCTATGACGAATTACCTTGAATTTGCGCTTTTCGCATGGTATAGTTGCAACGGTGCAAGAGCAACACAGGTGATTGCTCATCGAACCACTGATACACGTACAAGTGTATCCAGACTGTTTCTCCGTGTGTCTTTCTGCGAGGAGAGGCATACGCACATTGTTCTTTGAAAGGGAATTTTCATGGCTGGAAATGAAAACGTTGCTGCTAATTATAGTGAAATGGGCGCAACCGCCACCCAATTCAACAACAAGGTCTCCGAATTCGAGCAGGCACTGGCACAAATCAATAGCGCGATCCAACAGGTGGGAGCAACCTGGGTTGGTCAGGGCTACATGAGCTTCAACGAAGTCATGGTGCGCTGGCATCAGGAAGTGACCACCCTCAACCAGACGCTGAGCGAAATCAGCGCGAACGTCAACCGCAGTTCGACCACCTATTCCGATACCGATACCTCCGTCGCCCAGGGCTTCAAGCGTTTCGGCTAAGCCTGCATCAGTCTTTTTCGATGAGTAGAGATGAGTAGCAATAACTCATCTCTGCCCGTAAATCGACAGGTTTCTATAAAAGGAGTGATAGCATCATGCCTCAAATCCCTGTTGGTGACTCTTCCTCTGGTAGCGGTCACATGTCCTATCCATCTGGGCGTATTACCGAGACCGCACAGCAGATGACGACAAACGCGAACAATTCACTTGAACAGCACAATGCAGCTTGGGCACAAATACAAGCGTTTGTTCAAACCTTTCCAGGCTTCATGCAAGGCCCAGTGATGGCGGTGCTTTCCCCATATGAACGTCGTTTGCGTGCCTCCTATCAATGGCAGCTCGACTGCGCGAATACACTTACCAATGGCTCCCAGCAAATGCAACAAACTGATACTGCCGTTGCACGCGGTTTTGGACGCGACTTTTAGCCTTATAGAACTTCTGCAAAATTATTATAGTGAAAAAGGAAGGAATGCGTATATGGGGGCACTCGCGACCTTATTAAACTGGCTGACTCCCGTATTACATCCGTTAACAGAGTTCCGTAACAATGTGGCGAAGCTCAACACCATTCATCAAGACTCTATACAAACCTTTAGTATGCTCGCTGGAGGATTAGTTGCGCCACAGACAGGGTCAGAGGCATTTACAGGAGAATTATCAGATGCATTCTGGGCTGAGGTGCAGACGTACCTCAACGCGGAACGTGCGCTCTCTGGCGCAGGTGTAGGAGTTGCTGAAGGAGGTGTGATAGAAGAGGCCGTCGCTGTATGTGAAGAATGTGCGACAGAGGTGACAGGAGCAGCCGAGGTTGCCGCAGGCGAGATAGCAGGTGATGCTGTCCTCGACGAAATAACTGGCATGGTTGATGTCGCAGCGGTAGCAGAGGGCGGTGCAAATCCCATCGCCGACATAGGTGCCATCGTCCTTACCGTGATCGCTGGTGCTGCGCTGATTGGCACTCTTATTAAACTTGCCTGGGACATCTATCATGCTATTCAACGATGGCAGCAGATGATGCACAACATCGGTGATACGCCACTACCTCAGCTACCACCGAATCCAACGTCTGTTCCAGCACCACCACCTACATTGTCACCTGTCAATTTAAATCAAGACCAACAAAAGCTCCTCAAAGAACTGCTGGACGAATTTCCTGATGTGTCTCCTGATCTACTTAAAGAACTTGTAGCTGCCGGTCTCACTAAAGATCAAATAGTCAGTTTACTCACAAAGCATGCAAAAGATATTGCACTTATATGGCAACTTCTTATGCCACTACTAGGTATTTCAGGCATAGAACAAGTCTTGAAAGATTTAGCTAGTAGGTCGGACACAAGCTATAGAGGAGCGTTACATCTTCTCGGCTGGCTTGTTGCCCACCAAATCGAAGTTGCTAGCGTTGAAGATCGAGATGCAGATGGAAACCGTGCCATAGACGTTGTTCTCAAAGATGGGACAGTTGTAGACCTGAAGTCGTATAATTGGTACGCCTACAAAAGACCAGGGCTTCTTGATAAAGTAATCGAGAAATTAAAGAAGCAGGTTGAGAGGGATCAAGGACTCTATCCAAACAGGAAAATTGTCTTTGATTTCAATTCTGAGTCGGGTCCAGTTCCTGATGCTATTAGACAGGCACTAGAGAACTTAGGTGTAACGGTAGAAACTTGGCCGTGAGTAAAGGGAAAGGGAGAAACGAAGAACATGGCAATAGAAGATATCAGCATCTATAACTATGTGCGCGAGCCACAGCAACTTTATGATACTACGATGATCCAATATTTTCTTACGGCGATTGCATCGCAAGGCTATCGCCTTGTTTCAGATGCAGAGCGTAGTGATTATTTTCATGTCTGGTGGCGCACACTCTATGGAACGAAGGAGGGCGCAGAACCATTATTGGAAGCCGCTTTACAACTTGATCCTGAAATTGTCTTTACTTCAGGAGTTTCTCCATCCCTTCAGGAGGAAATCCGTGTGTATATTGACGAGCAACGCCCGTCCTTATCGTGTAGTGCCTATTCGACAGAACGCGCAGGTCTCATGAGGGGAGTAGACTTTTCACTCGCGTTTGAGCCAGCCGAAGGACATATCTACATTTCCGTCGAAGACCGCTACTTTACCGTAGAAGATGCCCAGAGAGGCATCGCTCGATATGAGCATTGGTTACAGACGCTTTCTATTCTGTATGCTGCGTGGCATCCGCTATATGCTTTCAACTTCGATTACAGTGTAACCTTGCCTGATACGACGCGTGAAGAAGCGTTAGCACTCGCTATTCACGATGTATACTATATTAATATATTTGGACCAGAGATCGTTGACAAACTAGGACGAGACCGTGTGTTGACCGCTCCCGCGTGGCGTGTGCAACTATTTGAAGACGGGGGAGTGCTGCTGATTCCTGTGCTGCTCTATGATCCTCACGACACTCATGAGCGAGAGGATGTCGCAGAGTATCTTAGACTGCCTGGGTAATGAGCCTGAAATGCTTTGAAAACGTCTTTTCATAGAAAGAAGTGATTGTGTAGAGATACCAGTCCATGAAGGAGTTCCTTGTATACCTCACGTTCCTTCAGACAGTTCTTCTGGCGAATCAATCGTCTATCCAATCGAGCATATGCGTCAAACGGCAGCAAAGATTTTAGCCAAGGCGAGTTATGCTCAAGAACAACACGACACTATATAGGGGCAGATTCAGTCCTACGTTCTCAATAACTTTGAACCTGATATGCAAGGTCCCGTGATGAACCTCTTGCAGCCATATGCCGCCCGTCTTCGTGCCGCTTATAACTGGCAAACAGATTTAGCCTCTTCGCTCTTTGCTGCCGTTAATCTCATGGAAAACACAGATAGCGATGTTGCTCAAGCCTTTACTCCTACCGTGCATGGCTTTGGTCGAGATACTCGCCCTCAATAACGATGCAAAAATTTGTCGTTGTATTGAAGAAAGAGAGAAAGAAACTGCATGAGTTTTGAACAGATCAAAGCCGAGATAGAAGCAGTTGTCATACAACCTTTGCTCGCTTTTCGTGGGAAGACATCGCCGCTCAATCAAATTCACAACGAGAACATGTGGGACTTTTCAAACGTTATGTCTGGGTTGTTAACTGGTTCTGATGGTGAGACCGTGTTTCAAGGGAATGGCTCTATGGCATTAGCGAACCTGATAGGGAGCTATCTTCATGTAGAGCAAAGTATCACGGGTAGTGGTACTGATTTTGCTGGTCATTTATTAGAAGCGGCACAAGACAGTGAGAGAACAGCACACCAGCTTCAACAAGAGCTAGATAGTATTGCGGCTCAACAGGACCATACCGTGCAATCGGCCGCCGGAATTGCGATAGGATTAGATACAGGAGCTGTTGCACAGGGAGGCGTTTGCTTGACGAAATTACCAAGCAAGGCTTTACTCCAGAAGAAATTATAGAAACCGGCGTGGCTATGTTTGGTGACTATTAAAATGGTTAGTAGCTCATTTTGTGATCGTTGACATTAAAGAGAATGGGAGTATAGAACGATGACAACATTCCAGAAAGACATAACTGAAATACAGGCAAAGCTTCAGGGTCTCCTGGGACAAAAGGCATGGAATGTAACACGTGGTCAGGGTAGTTTTGTGACAATGGAGTTTGGACAGCCTGTACCACCTGTGAAGGCAAACGAGACAACGCATGGCGAGTGGCATTTATGGTTGTATGGTTGTGCATGGCGTTTAGAGCAAGGGGATCGTGTTGTTATAGCTTCAGAGGATGATCAAACGAATATTGAGACTGCGATACAGCTTTTAGAAGGACATGTACTCCAAAAGTTTGAACTTCTAACACCCGCTCTTGATGCTGTACTTACATTTGAAGACGATATAGTATTACGTCTTTTTAGTGTCAATGTTGAAGAGATGGACAGTTGGATGCTCTTCACACCGGAGAAAGTGATTACAGTAGGTGCTAGTGGTCAATGGTCTTATGAAGCATAATAATTGTGTTTGTTGCCTACTAACACTTTGATGAATGCTAGTGCTTTAGCTGTATATTCCTTCACGATTACCCGTACACTGCTTCTTAAAGACTGAAATCCTAAATTATTGTAATTACCCAACATCTATGATACAGTAGAAGCGACAAAAATGAGTAGTAACCTTTACTGCTATTATAATAAAAAATAACGAGATTTTATGCAGATGCTCCTCATCACAATCGTTGGACCACAGCAACGTCTCGATCTTCAGGTGCCGGGGAAGATGCCTCTGAGTGACCTGTTACCGTCACTACTTGAGCTATGTGTTCCTTCAGTAATACAGTTGTCCAAAGAAACACGGTCTGTGACGTGGCAACTCCTGTATCAGCAGGTGCCTTTGTTGCCGGAGCGTTCACTGATTGACGCCGATGTGATTGATGGTGCGCTTCTGGTGCTGCAAAACCAGGAGGAGCAGATGACACAGCCGCTTCCTGTCATCAAGCCAGCGACTCAGCACTTTACACCTAGAGCCGTAACACCCGGTCGTAGCACGGGGGGCATCGGGGTCACATGGAGTAGCGAAGGGCTTGCGAATGATGAATAAAATGCAAAGAAAGAGCGAGAGCGTATGCCCCTAACATTTTATCGACCCGCACGAACGTATCCACCGCCTTTGCGTACAGATGAAATGACTATTACCGCTCCACCCACTGTTCAACAGAGGCAAGGAGGAGCCGCCTCATGGCTGCAATATCTCTTTCCTGTTGTTGGCGGCTTGGGATCAATGGTCTTTTTCTTTGCATTCCGTAGCAATCCGCTTATCCTGGTTGCTGTGATTGCTATGGCTCTCTGTTCTGTTGGTATGGGCGTCACGATGGGTGTGCAGCAACGCGTCACCTACAGACGACAACGCAAAATTGAACGTACCACCTATCTGAATTATCTCACTGATTGCCGCACCCGTCTACGCTCAATTGCAAAGCAGCAACGTGAAATAGGCACACGTATTTATCCCTTCCCTGATCAGATCGAGCAGAATGTATTTCAGCACAACACGCTGTGGGAGCGGCGACCAGAAGACCGCGATTTTCTCTCTGTTCGTCTTGGCACAGGGCCAACGCAACTCTCTAGCCCCGTTCATCTCGATCTCGGCAACAATCCAATGGTGCAATTCGTGCCTGAACTACGCTCACAGGCGGAGTCGCTTGTCGCAGAATTCGATCACCTCGACGACATGCCTGTTGTTGTATCGCTACGCAATGTTGGGGCGCTTGCTATCAATGGTGGCTATGCTCTGACACATGGGCTGACCCGCGCCATCCTCGGTCAAATAATCGCGTTCCATGCGCCCGAAGATATACGCTGTGCCGCCTATTTCCCTCAACATGCATCACAAGAATGGGAATGGCTAAAATGGTTGCCTCACACACGCCGTTTGCGACAGGTGAAAGCGGAAAAGAAGTATGCTCCCGACCTACTGTGTATGCTTGCAGATACACCCGAAGCATTTCGTGATATTCTGCTGCATCAGGTCAAACCAGAACTGGACCGCCGCCGTAGACTGATTGAGGACCAGCGCACTACACCTATGCAAGCGATGAAACCGCATATGCTTGTGGTGATTGATGGCTTCAATCCGAGTAACCCTTCAGCCCACTTACCAGAGATGGAAGAACTCTTTCGCGATGCTGCACAACTCGGCGTCACGGTGATCTGTCTCGTCGAGAACGAGGAGCAGGAGCCAGCGATTTTACATGCTCGTATAACCGTTTCAAGTGTGGGTTGGTTTGCCTTTAAAGAAATCGCCTTTGGTGGACGTGTGCTAGAAGGTCTTTCGTTAGATACCGCCAGTAGCGTTCTCTGTGACTCTATTGCTCGCCGCCTTACTCCTCTCACACTCGCCGATAAAGGGGCGCAGCAAGACCTGTCACACGATGTACGCCTCCTCGATTTACTGAGTATCGACTCCGCCGATGCCGTTCATGCTGAGCAGACATGGCAACAGCATACGCGCCAGAGTCTGCTACAGGCTGCGATTGGGCGACGTGCCGACGGTGAGCCGCTTATGCTTGACCTGAAAGAGGCCGATGAAAAAGGTATGGGACCCCATGGCTTGATAGTTGGCGCAACCGGCTCCGGCAAAAGTGAGTTACTACGTACCATTGTCACAAGTCTAGCAGTTACACATGATCCCGCTACCATCAACTTTGTCCTTGTCGATTTCAAAGGAGGTGCCTCCTTTGCGGATTTTGCCAAGCTACCACATGTCGCAGGTGTTATCACAAACCTGCAAAGCGATGCCTCGCTGATTGATCGTGTCTATGCCTCGTTATCAGGTGAGCAACAACGCCGTCAACGCATGTTACATGAAGCAGGCAATCTCGATAACATCAAGCAGTATCAGGCAAAATGGCGTATGAATCCTGACATGGAACCGATGCCACATCTCTTGATAATCGTTGACGAGTTCGCGGAACTGATCGCCAATCGTCCTGACTTCCTCGACCTCTTTATCGCGATTGGACGCGTTGGGCGTAGTCTTGGTCTGCACCTGCTATTAGCGACACAACGTATCGACGAGGGACGCATGAAGGGCTTGGAAGGCCACCTCCGCTACCGTATCTGTCTGCGTACATTCAGTGCGGCTGAAAGTTCTGCCGTGCTTGGCAATCCCGATGCTTACTATCTTCCCTCTGCTCCAGGAGTTGGCTACTTCAAGGTTGATACTGATGTCTATAGCCTTTTCAAAACGGCCCTGGTCTCTGTTCCCTATGTTCCTGCTACTGAGCAGGTGACGCCTGCAAGTCTCATGCGTATCTTCGACAGCACTGGCAAACTCGTCAAGCATGAAACAGAAGCGGATCAGGATGTGGAAGGCGATGATCTGTACACTGAGATGGATGTGGTGCTGGATCACTTATCGCAACCCACCCAGACCATATCGCATGTGCATCAAGTGTGGTTGCCTCCGTTGGAAAAAACGTTGCTACTCGATAATGTACTGGAAATAGAGCAGGAAATCTACGGCAATGAGAAATATCCACAACCTCTACAGCCATTCGGCCCCTTGTGTGTACCAATCGGCTTACTCGATAAGCCGTTAGAGCAGGTGCAGATTCCATTGCTACTGGATTTTTCAGGCTCCGGTGGTCATCTTGCAGTCGTTGGTGCGCCACAGTCGGGCAAGAGTACCCTGTTACGAACACTCTTTACCTCGCTCATGGTGACGCATTCGCCGCGTGACATACAACTCTATGGGCTAGATTTTGGTGGTGGTCTCATGCGTATCTTCGAGTCGGCACCGCATGTTGGAGCCATCTGCGGCAAGACCGAGCGTGACAAAGTGCGTCGCCTTGTACGTCAGATGCAGAAGATCATTGAAGACCGCGAATTTCTCTTCCGCGAACGGGGTATTGATAGTATGGCAACCTATCGTATGCGTCGGCGAGCAGGTGAGTTGCAAGACGCACCATTTGGCGATGTCTTCCTCGTTATCGACAATTTCGCGCAATTTCAACAAGACTTTGAGCAATTAGAAAGTGATCTTGTCGAAATTGTGGCAACCGGACTTACCTATGGCGTACATGTCGTTCTTGCTGCGAACCGTTGGGCTGAAATTCGCTCTAAGTTGCGCGACAACATCGGGCGTCGTCTGGAACTACGTTTGAACGATCCCATCGAGTCCGAGGTCGGAAAGGTGCCTGCCGCCGCCTTGCCTGTTGGTGTTCCTGGACGTGGCTTGACCAAAGAAAAACTACAATTTCACGCTGCCTTGCCTATAGTCCGTAGTAGTGAAGAGCGCGAAACGGAGCAAAATGTGCCTGTACAAGAATCGCTTGCTACACTGATGCAACACCTAAAATGTACCTGGAGTGGTGAACCCGCGCCACCAATTCGCATGTTACCCTCTCTCGTAACGTTACAGAACCTACCGCATTCAGCAGAGCAAGAAGGCGTTCCTCTCGGCATCGAAGAGTTTCGATTGCATACGGTCTCTATCGACCTACTGACTGCTGGTCCACACTTCATCGTTCTCGGCGATATGGAATGCGGCAAGACAACCCTGTTAAGGACTTGGATGCGCGGGTTGGAGCAGCACTACACGACAAAACAGGTCGCCTTTGCCATTGTCGATTATCGCAAAACACTCCTCGATTTTGCTGAAAGTCCCTATCTGCTCACTTACGCGCACAACCCTCCTACCTTGAAGGCATGCGTCGATAACTTCAAAATTGATCTTGATAAGCGGGTAGCTGCAAGTGGAGATGTGCCACTCGCACAATTGCGTAAACAACAACGCTGGTCTGGTTGTCACTTTTTCCTTTTTGTCGATGATTACGATGCTATTGTGACACCGACGGGAAGTCCACTCAATCCCCTCGTCGAGCTACTGCTTTCTGGTCGCGACATTGGTTTTCACCTCGTTATAACTCGCCGTGTCGGTGGTGCAGGGCGTGCGTTATTCGAGCCAGTCATCCAGCGTCTGCGCGAGATGGGGAGTTCCGCGCTTATTATGAGTGGCGACCCACAGGAGGGTAAGCTGCTCCATAACCAAGCCGCTACTCTGCTCCCACCAGGACGTGGCTACCTTGTGCAGCGCAACCAGTCACCTACACTTGTGCAGGTGGCATATACAGAACCACAATAACAAGAGTAAGCGATTTTTCGTTAAGCCCGGGTGCCCTGGTTCCATGCTCATCCTGCGCTCTAACGCTTGCCTTCATCCCCGTTTTCTGCTACTATACAGTTTATGGTAACGCAAGAAGTAGCCGCACAAGGCTGGGATATTATTGGTCATGCCCATGCTATCGACATTCTGCGCCGCACACTCGCGGCACAGCAGGTTCGTCATGCCTATCTTTTCACAGGTCCACCACATATTGGGAAATCGTTGCTCGCTCGCCGTTTTGCTCAAACCCTCCTTTGTACAGGTGGCCCCGATTCCTCTATCGCGCCCCAGGAGCCATGTAACACCTGTCTCTCCTGTCGCAAAGTGTTGCACGGCAACCATCCCGATGTGCATGTGATCGCCAAGCCAGCCGACAAACAATTCATTCTGATCGAGCAGATACGCACTCTGCAAAGTGATTCAGTACGTCACACCCTGGAAGGTCGCCGCAATATCTTCATCATCGAAAACGCACAGGATATGAACTTGCAATCTGCTAATTGCCTCTTGAAAACATTGGAAGAGCCAGAGCTAGATGTTGTATTACTTTTGACCGTGCCCGACGCTGGTTTACTCTTGCCCACTATTCAGTCGCGTGTGCAGCTTGTCACGATGCAATTGCTTACGTCAATGCAGATCAAAAATGCCCTGCTTCAAGAGTGGGATGCCGAGCCGAAAGAGGCTGATCTAATCGCCGCCCTCGCCGCTGGACGTATGGGTTGGGCTGTGCAGGCTATTAAAGACGAAGAGATGCTCACACAACGTAAAGCACAACTCGACTTACTCACAAAATTGCCTTCGGCTGGTCGTGTGCAGCGTTTCGACCTTGTACAGCGTATCAGCGGCGACAGCGAAAAAGTGCAGATGCTGTTAGAGTTGTGGTTATTGTGGTGGCGTGATATGGTACTAGCAGCGAATAACTGTCTCGATTTAACCGTCAATGTAGACATGCGGCCCCTGCTCAAGATACAGGCCGTGAAACTTGGTACGGCAGAGTCAGAGCGTATGGTGCGTGCGATTTTGCAGACGATGGAGTCAATCGCGCAAAACGTCAATCCGCGCGTTGCCCTCGAAGTGCTGATGCTCGACGTGCCGACAATCAAAGCGTAGCAGGGAGCAGGGCATCCCCGAGCCGCATTCGGGGAATGATGAAGGCAGCGGGTGCCCTGGTTTTGGTGTCACATGAACTTTGATTGAGTAGTAGTATTCCTACAACGAAGAGGAGCGTTCTATGCGAACAAACTTCCAGCATTTACTTATCCACCAGGAAGAGGGTGTCATCACCATCACCATGAATCGGCCAGAGGTCTTGAACTCGTTCAACGATGTCATGTTAGAGGAACTAATCGAGGTCGTCGAAACTGTAGCCAGTGATGATGCCGTGCGTTGTGTCGTACTTACAGGCGCAGGTAGAGCTTTTGGAGCGGGGCAAGACCTTTCGAGCTTTCCTGCTGTTCCTGCTAATGGTAGTACACCAATCAAAGTAAGCGAACACTTGCAAAAGTATCATCGTCTCATCAAAGGTATGCGTACTATGCCCAAGCCTGTGATTGGTGCCATTCGTGGCGTTGCGGCTGGTATTTCGTGTAACGTTGCCCTTGCATGCGACTTGCGTATCGCCGCCGATAACGCACGTTTCATCGAAGCCTTTGCTCGCATTGGTCTCGTTCCCGATGGTGGTGGCGCATACTTCCTGCCACGTCTAATCGGTCTGGGTAAGGCGATGGAAATGTGTCTATTAGCAGATGAGGTGAGCGGTCCAGAGGCCGAGCGTATCGGACTTGTCACCAAATGCGTACCAGTTGAAGAGTTCCCAGGAGCCGTTGCCGCCTTTGCTAACCGCCTCGCGAATGGTCCCACATATGGCTATGGTCTCATCAAACAACTGCTTTATAAGTCAATGGAGAGCGACCTGCAAACCTCACTCAACCTTGAAGGGCAATTGCAAGACGAAGCCTTCACGACAGCCGACCATAAAGAGGGTGTCACCGCTTTCCTGGAGAAACGCCAAGCAAAATATACTGGAAAGTAGTAGGTAGAGATGCTGTTCCACGGCATCTCTACAAAAATTATGCGAATCGATAGCCTTTCTCACAACAATACACAAACACAGGGTAAACGACGACGCGAGTGGTTGCGCCAGTATGCCCCACAACATCTCGAAAATTGTACCGCACTTACGCTTCATGGTTTACGTCAACGAAGTAATGAAGCCGCACAAAATGCTCTCGTGCTTGGTGCTGGTTCGTGTACTGAGGTTCCTCTGAACGACTTGCTACGCGCCTGCGACGAGGTTGTACTCACCGACCTCGATATCGCTGCTTTACGTTCTGCCAGCGATGAAATTACATCGTCAACACTGAATAAACGCCTCCAACTTCTACAATGTGACATCAGTAGTAGCAGTGGCGAGCCTAAGAAGGGCATTAGTGCAACCTTGACACGCCTTATTCATCATCAGAACTGGGAAGTAGCAGTCGCACAAGGTCCACAAGCTGTGTTCGATCTCGCCGCGCTTTGTCTCGAACAATGTCCTATCGCCGATCCACCAGAGATACAAACCCTCGCCAGTGGCTCATTCGGTCTTGTTGTCAGTTCGCTTGTGCTTTCGCAACTGTTCAGTTATCCTATTCTTGATCTGCTTGACCATATCAAACGCCTCGCCCCTAAACTGCTTGGCGAGCAAGAGCGGCACCATCGTTATCAAGAAGCTGCCCAAGCCTTCCGTATCCGTGTCATCAACGCACATCTTCACCTTATGCAAAATCTACTCGATAGAGGTGGCAGTGTTGTTCTGCTCAGCGACCTGCGCGGCTTTGTCTTCAACGTTTACGGTACCGACCACGATGTCTCCCACCGTCGCATCATGCCTCTTATCCCTCGTACCTTTCCTGACCTCGTGCGAAATACGTTTGAGGTTGTCGAAGAAAAACAATGGGAATGGATTACCGATCTGCCAGAGAACGGGCGTCCTGGTCGAGGTTACGAGGTTGGTGGTTATGTGTTGAAACTTTACCAGTCATAACTCATCCATCCATATCGGTCAAGACGCTTTAGCTCTAACACGGAGTTTTCCAAAGTCGCTGAATGATCGTTATTGGCATGACAGGGGCAAGCCCTGTCACTACTATAGACGCGCAAGCGGCGTGAACGGCATATAGTAGTGACAGGGCTTGCCCCTGTCATGACCCCATTCTAGCCCGTCTCACTCGTAAACGGTCATATACTATCAACGCGATAGCCACTAGCGCAACCAATACGGCTGCTCCATAATGTGCTAGCGTGTCTAAAAATGTGTAGAGCAGTGATTGTTGTGGTGTGAAGCTGATAAGCGAAGGGTAAAGACCTGTAATCACAAAGCGTGGATGGCCTCCCACTGCAATCGTATTGATCGTTTGTCGGCCAGGAACATCGAGCATAATTACATCACCATTCGCCAGTGCTACAAAACCCAATTGCCCATCACTCGTAATTGCGACGGATTGGGGTGCTGCCGAAAAATGTAAGGTACGTTCCGGTTCGTGTCGCAAGGGCGTTTCATTCACACGAACAGATGAAAGCACATCAAGCCGCTGATGTTGTTGGTCAGGAACATACACCTCGCCAGTAGTCGCATCATAGTCCATTAACCCAAAGTTACCTCCAGTAAGCAATGGTGGTGTACTCTGTTTGCTGTTCACGTCTATAGCGACAAGCGTTCCGGCTCGCGTGGTAATGTAAGCCGTTGGACCGGATGGAATACACAAATATTGAGGACCACCTGCAACGGAAAGTGTAGCAAGCTGAGAACCACTCACCTTAAATAGGGTCAATGTGTTCATTGTTGCCACCCACAATTGATTTCCTGTACCACCAGCAATACCATTTCCTACGATTGCGACCGCTATCCCTGTTACTCGACTGTGTGTATCAAAAACATGTCTGGTAGCACAGGTCAGGGGATCAAGCGCGTGTACCTGGTTTGCGTCAGTTGCCGCCGCAAAGAGTGTATTTGTGCCGGGATCGAATGTCAGCAGTGATGGATGCCCAGCTATATGAGCCGAGCAAATTACCTGCGCTGTTTTTGCGGCGAGGATAGTAACCTGTCCTAAATCAGGTTGTGTGACTGCTAGCGTTCTACCATCAACACTCAGCACCAGCGTTTGTGGATTTCCCTGCACCGCAATATGGCGCGTCACCTTTTGTTGCAATACATCAACAACGCTAATGCCGTCTGCCGTTCCCGAAACGTAGGCGAGGTTGGGTGCGCCCCCATCGGCATGAGCAATAATGGAAGGATATAACATGCCTGTACCTAAAAAAAATAGGATGATAACGAACATGAAAAGGAGTCGTCTTTGTAAACATTGAGCAAGAAAAAACATACTTTACCTTACACATAATATAAAATGAAGAGACGATGAAGCTTGTATTACTTCATCGCCTTTCATTACCAGAGTTTTTGTGAATACTTGAATTATTACGCTCTACCTACTACAGGAGTGCGGTCCGCAATTGCGAAGCCAACATACATAGCGGCAGCACCAACTACGAGGTGAAGCAGGTTGTCCGCGAGATTGATGCTCACCAAACCGAGCAATGCCCCACCGAAAACGAGAGCAGGAATGAAGCCCAGGATAGCCAGCAGGAAGTAGACAACACCAATAACTCGATTGTATAGCCGTGGGAAACCAGTGTATGCGGCAGCAACCCCAAGCACACCAATCAAAAGATGAACAACGCTATGTAGCGCGTTCACCGCGAAAATGCCAAGCAACGCCCCTCCAGGAACAAGTACGGGCACGAAGCCGAGCAGACCGATAAGAATAAAGACAACCCCGACAACAAGAGCAAATGTACGCTGAATGTTCATATGAGTACTAACCTTTCAATACTGTAACATGCCGATGTAGAAAACTGGATGACCTGATCTTCAAAAAATGGAAATCTTAACAAGAGTGCCTCATCGAACAGAGACAAAGCTGTTTTTTGTAACCATATCGGGTCATGTGTTCAGTATACTGAAAGGGAAAAATGGGATAGATTTCTTATCATGCATTCAACAGAACCTTTACCACTGCCATTCCTGTCACCACACCATCAGAACCGTTCGATACTGATAGCGCAATAACGCCTTCCTGCGCTCCTCCTTGAAAGCTGAGCGTGTAAGAAAGAGGCTTAGAAAAATTTATAGTTCCAGTGCTGTTTGCGTCCCATGCTTCACTTTGCCCACTATTGTTATAAACATGATCTAATGTGTGAATTGTGCCAGTAGTGCTAGTGCCACTACCATGTCCGCTAACCATTACAGGGCTTGTAAGGGGCTGATCGCTATGAGGCACTGTGAGAGCGAGGTCATCAGTTTGTACGTCGATCACCTCCCAAAGGCCGCCGTTCGCGTTACGTTCCAAGCGATCTAGCTTGATAGTGATGGAGGAGGAAGAAGGTTGTTTCACTTGCACCGTTGCATGGATATCATGATCGCCCCCACCGCTGAGAACCTTGACGGGGATAGCTAGCGGCCATTTGAGCAGAGCTTCACAGAAACGTTGGGTTGTCGTTACCGCCGAGAGCCGCCACTGCTGAAAGCCTTGTCCCTTATTTACTTCGCTTTGCTCAAATTCTGCTTGATAGCGTGTCAGGTCGGGGAATATACCTGAAAATGGAACCTGTATCAGTGCGCCCGCTGCATCTGACCATTTGTATTCGCGACACAGGTCGGCGGTCCACTGGTTCGTCTGGCCTTTGTTATAAAGCGAGTTGCGATCCTCTTGAGCCGTGAGCAGTGTATTATAGCCACTTATCTTCGTGTCACCATGCAGTAGCCCCTTCAGGTTAAAAATAACTTTTGGATGAGTCGCAGTAATATCGCTATACACAAAAATATCCAGTGTGCTATCACTATCGGTATGACGTACCAGTACTACCGCTTGCAATGCAGATATACCTAGCAAATTTCCACAGAGTACACGCTCTACACTCTGACGCACACTGAGTGCTACTGTATTCTTCCATGCATCAGGACTCTTTACAGCATCAGGACATGGCTGTACCCCTAGTCCTATAGGCTCAGGTGCCGCGTTAGATATGCTACTACTATGCTTTACCTGTGCTGGTTTTCCTGTATCACCTCCAAACCATGAACAAGCAGTGCAAAAGAAAAGCAAAAAGAGAGTAAGCAAGACATATTTTAGGGAACGTATTTTAGGCTGCATAAGCTGCTTCATAGATTACTTCTCCCATAAAGATAGAATGCACAAACACAGGTTTGCATGTAAAGAGCATGAGCATGGATCAGATTTTATCGAATCTATCGTACTGTATTGAGAAGGAATGTACAAAATTGATAGTACAAACGTATGCAAGCTATCTTTGTTCACATCATCTATTGTTGAGCGCATTAACTCATGGTATATTCAGCGAAAATATGGTATGCTTCTCACATCAAACCCCTGACATTGTTCGTCATTGTACATTGACCCCTTTAGCGTGTCTCGTTGAAATGACACAACGTACATTGTTGTATGTAAAGAGAGTACAGGAGGCTTAGAATGATCAGTCGCCAAAGGAGTTTCTGGAATCGAGACCTTGAAAACTATCCTGCCAACTCGCAACGCATCTGGTATTTAGCCCTCTCGGTCGCCGCTACCATCGTTTTGTACTATGAGTCGTATGTTCTTCCCTCCGTTGCCCCGCTCGTTTTGACAACCTTCCACATTTCGTTCATCACTTACGTCTTCTTAACCCTTGGCTCTAACCTGTTAGGTGCCTTGTCCTCACTCATCGGTAGCCTGTCTGACCGTATAGGACGTGCCAACCTTGTCGTCTGCGGTGTGATTGTGACATCCCTCATTACATTTGCCATTGCCTTTACAGGAGTACCAATACTCTTTGTTGTGCTGACCCTGATACTAGGCTTTGTTGAGGGTATCATCCTGGTTGCGACAGGGTCTGAAAATTATTGCTAGGCAAGAGGCTCCGAAAGCTGATACGATGGAATTACCAAATTTCATCCCAGTGAGAAGGAGCCTCTTGCTATGTATTCTACTGCACTTCCCTTCCCTGTGTCCT
>JAABUX010000113.1_pt1 | contig 141714 bp, 120 predicted proteins | sample 5561851 | NCBI WGS metagenome assembly JAABUX01 (sample SAMN10711883, study PRJNA513361) | rock metagenome | isolation source: Antarctica rocks | place: Antarctica: Victoria Land, Richard Nunatak red sandstone | collected 2016-01-03
AGCCGGGGGTCGCTTCGCTCCCCCCGGCTGACGCCGTGCCGATCCCCGATCCCGCACTCTCATAACCCCTGGACCAGAATTCGGGGGCAGGTCAGCCCCCCATTCCTCCAAGTCTGAGGAATCTGACATACTGATGGTCGCCGCGGGGCCGCCCGAGGGACAAATCCCCCGCACGCCCCGCGACAGCTTGAACCGCCCGGCCCGGCCTCGACGCCTCGCGACGTCACGACCGGGAACGGGCCGCATCCACGCCGGCTCCCCTCGCGGGTCGCTCAACACACTCGCGTGTACGCAGACGATCGACCGGATTGTCAAAGGGCACCGGGAGGGTGGTTGCACCCCCGATGCGATCGGCCGGAGCAGTCCACCCTGGAAAGGAGGAAGCTCCGGCCTCATATCTCCGTCGAAACTCGCAGGCGACCGACCGGCCCGGGGGGCCGGCGACCGCTCTGTGCGTCCGGGAAACTGCGTCGCCGACGGGTTTCCCGCCGCGTCTCGCGGTGGCGTCTCCATCGGCGACAAGGGCTATATTACCGGATCTCCGGAGCAGGTCAACAACCCACTCTGGAAATTCGCCGTTTCCTCTCTCGCGGTCATTTGAAGAAGGTCGCTGCCTCGTGGTAGAAGTCGAGGTTCAGTGTCTTCGACGCGGCTACGCCTTCAGCCAGGGTGGTCTCGATGATCTTTGTGCCTGAGAGTGCCACCATCGTCCCGAACTTGCGCTGGAGGACGAGTCGACTGGCGCCCAGACCGAGCCGGGTTGCGAGCACACGGTCGTAGGCGCTCGGCGCACCTCCCCTCTGAAGATGGCCCAGCACGACGCAGCGGGTCTCGTAGCCGGTCTGGTCCTCGATCATCTTGGCGACGGTATTGCCGATCCCGCCGAGGCGGACGTGGCCGAAGGCGTCGGTCTCGGCGGCGATGGTGGACGATCCCTTCTCGGCGAACTCGGCCCCCTCGGAGACGACGACGATGTTGTAGTTCTTGCCCTCGGCCCGGTGTCGTTTGAGGACCTCGACGACGTGGGGGATGTCGATCGGGATTTCGGGGACGAGGATGTAGTCGGCCGCGGTCGCGATCCCCGAGAAGCAGGCGATCCAGCCGGCGTGGCGACCCATGGTCTCGACGACAATGGTCCGGCGGTGGCTCTCGGCGGTCGTCCGGAGCCGGTCGATGGCCTCGGTGACGATGTTGATCGCGGTGTCGAAGCCGAAGGTGAAGTCGGTCACCATCAGGTCGTTGTCGATGGTCTTGGGGACCCCGACCATCGGCATCTCGTACTCTTTGTGGAGCCGATGCGCGACGCCCAAGGTGTCGTCGCCGCCGATGGCCACGAGGGCGTCAAGGCCGAGAGCCTGGAAATTCTGGCGGACGGCGGGGACGTCGGTCGCGGCGTTCTTGAAGGGGTTGGTCCTCGATGAGCCGAGGATGGTCCCCCCCCGGGCGATGATGCCGTCGGTCTCGGAGACCTCGAGCGGGCGGCTCATCCCCTTGACCAGCCCTCGCCAGCCTTCGAGGAAGCCGACGCAGGAGCCGCCCTCGTTGACGACACCCTGGACGACGGCGCGGATCACCGCGTTGAGGCCGGGGCAGTCGCCCCCCCCGGTCAATAGTCCGACTTTCATGATGGATTCCTGATGCGCGATGCTGGGGCCCTCGGACTCTCGGCGCCCGCCCCCCGGTCGGCCCGGTCTTCGGTGGAAGGTGGGCCGGCCGAAGTTATCAGGTCGCGCCGATCCTGAACAGTATGCAGGACGCCCCGGAAGGCCGGCGTCGACGCGGCTCAGTAGGCGTCGGCAGAGATCACCTCGCCGCCGTCCCTCGTGCCCAGGGCCTGGAAGACCAGGCTGGTCGTCGAGTAGACGTGCGAGCCGTCGGGGTTCTGGCCCGAGTCGCCCCGGATGTCCTTGAGGAATCGGACCGACCCGTCGGCGAAGCCGAAGTTGGCACCGCCGGGGTGGAAGCTGGAGAAATCGTCGAGGCCGCCGTCGGGGTCGCTGTCGCTATTGATGAGGTGGCAATGGGCCTGGACGAGCGTCGCCGCGGGATAGAACGGGGCGCCGGTCTTGGGGCATCGGTTGCCCGGACCCCGGCGGGTCACGCCGTTGGCGATGGCGCCCGTCCACGTCCCTTGCGCGACCGCCCAGGCCCGCTCGCCGACGGCGACGGTCTGGCTGGAGCCGTCGGTCAGGCCGGCGAGCCGGATCCCGCTGTTGCGGAAGAAAGTCCCGCGACCAAGCCCGTCGTTCGAAAGCCCGGTCGCCGTGTCGGTCTCGTCGCCGCCGACGCAGGCCGCGTAGCTCGAAGGGGCGACGGTCGCCAGCGCGTTGCCCGAGGCGTCGACGACGGCGAAGGGCCGGCGAGGGCCGGGGTCGGATGGGCAGAGATGAGGAGCGAGGACCGACGCCGCGACGGTCGAGTTCGCCGGGACCTCGACCGGCAGGGCGAAGTTGATCGCGTTGAAGAGGGGGCCCTGCTCGACCTGCGGGAGGATCATCGAGGCCCATCCCCACCCCCGGGCGGTGTCGGTCGCGCCGTCGACGAATCGGCCGGCGGCGGCATAGCCCATCGGGAAGGAGCCGACGGCATCATGGTAAGTGTGCGTCGCCAGGCCGATCTGCTTGAGGTTGTTGATGCAGTGGGTCCGCCGGGCCGCCTCCCGGGCCGCCTGGACCGCGGGCAAGAGCAGCGCGATCAACACGCCGATGATGGCGATGGTGACGAGGAGTTCGATCAGGGTGAAGCCGCGTCGCTGCTCGTTGGGACTCAAGGTAAGGCTCCGGTGATTTTGAGACTCAGTCTCATCGACTCTTCGATTGTCTCCTCCAGGCTTCCCTGCGGCAAGCCCAACCGGATTTATTGGAGAGATTGCGACCCAATCTCAACGGGATGCGATACCAAAGGCGACTCGGCCACGCCCGCATGATTTCTAGGGAGCCTGGATGATGGGACTGGCTTCGAGCAGGCGATGGCCGCGTTGCTCGTCGATCTCGAGTTTGGCGAGGAGCCGGTGGCGGATGGTGCGGAGGGCCTGGTCGATCGTCTCGTGGAGGGTGTCGGGCAGGAGGATCGCCCCGCCGGCCCGCTTGTCGTGCCCCCCGGCGGTCCCGCTGCCGTCGACGACGACGCGGAGGACGTCTCCCGCGTGGCCGCCGAGATAGGCCGCGCGGATCGAGAGCTTCAGGAGGTTCTCGAAGAGCCCGATCGAGAGCGCCCAGTTCACCTTGTCGAAGCGGATGAAGAAGTCGGCCAGCTCGGCGATGATGTCGGGCTGGGGGACCGGCCCGCACCAGCTCACGACGACGTCGCCGTAGAGGAAGGCGTTCGCGAGGGCGTTCTGGAACGTGGCGAAGTAATCCTGGGAGAGCTTGGGGTTGCGGATGCGAGCGAGGAGATCCTTGTCGGCCCTGGGGAAGAGCCAGACGAGCGCCCCGTCGTCGAGGGGGCCGGCCTCGCGGGGGTAGCCGGAGACTTCGGATTCGATCCCGTAGAGGAGGGAGGTGGCCAGGCGGGGCGAGACGCTCACGTCCTGCTCGAGCAGGTAGCCGGTGACCATGGTGCTGGTGGCGCCGAGGTTGGCGCGGATGTCGCGAAAGTGGACGCCGCCGAGGTCGCCGCCGGTCTCGTGGTGGTCGAGCACGGCGACGGGGGTGACGGCCTCGCTGGCCCGGCGTCCGGTCCGGGGCTGCGAGTCGACCATGACGACGGCGTCGCCCGGGGCGGTCACGACCTGCTCGATGGGGACGAGCGGGATCGGGACGAGGTCGACCATCGCCCGGTTCTCGGCCCGGGCGATGATCCCGTCGACGGTGAGGACGACGGGCTTGTCCGGCTGGCGGGCCTGGAGCAGGTCGCGCAGGCCGAGCATGCTGGCCAGGGCGTCGGGGTCGGGGTTGACGTGCGAGACCAGGACGACGCGGCTGAAGGGGGCGAGGCTCGCCAGGAAGCGTTCGGATCGGTGCCGTCGGCCCGGGACGGGCTCCGCGTCGGACTCGGCCATCATCGCGGTCGGACCCCGATCGAGGCATGGGGGATCGGACTTCGGCACGACCGGCCGACGGGAGGCTTCGGCTCCCCCAGAGTCCCCGATGTATCGAGCTTACGCCAGGAGGGGCCGCCGTACCAGACTTAGCGGGTCGTCGACTTCTTCGACTCGGCCTTGGCGGCGGACGCCTTCCAGAGCCCAGGGTTCTTCACGGGACCTTTGAGGGCGACCTCGACCTCATCGAGGATCGCTCGGCTCAGGCCTGGATCGCCGGCGACTCCGTACAGCAAGCTGACCTCGCTGTCCGACTCCCCCTTGATCTGGATGACGACGCCGACGCGCTGGCCGTCCTTGGATTTGGCCTGGATGTTATAGTTGACGTCGCGGGCGGTGACGGCCATGGGCGAGAGGCCCAGGGCCTCGCGTTCGGCGTGCGGGAGCGGCCGGGACTCGTTCGACTGGGGGTCAATCATCAGCTTGACGTCGTCGAGGATCGGGTCCCGGGTCATGACGTCGGTCATCGCCCAGGCGAGGCGGGTCGCGGAGACGGGGTAGGTCCGGATCACGGCATGGGGATTGACGTCCTGAATCCCCGGGTGCTTCGAGCCGCCGGACCGCACGGTCGCACAGCCGTGCATGGCGGCCAGGATCAGCAACGTTCCGGCGAGGATGGCGGCCCTGCGCATCGATCGGCTCCGCGATAGGAGTGCCCGGGGGGCGGCCTGTGAGGGGTTGCGCGGCAAGGTAAGGGATCGATCCGAGCGGGTCAAGCCGGGTTCCGGGTGTGGAATCCAGGCGGCCGGGCGTTTATGATCGGCGATCGTGGAGGGTGCGCGGCCGGAGCCGGGCGTGCCGTCGGTCGTTCACGGATGGGGGAGGATGACGATGTCGCTCTGTGTGCTGGCCGCGCTGACGTTGCTCGGGGCCGAGAATCCGCCCACCCCGGGGCCGGAGGTCGCCGAGTGCCTGGCCCGCGTCCGGGCGATCCACGGCGGGACGGGCCCCTGGGCCGTGGTCGGGTACCGGATGGGCGAGCGGGCCTTGAGGGAGCTGAAGCTCCCGCGTCAGAGCTTCGCCATCTCGGTGGTCCACCGGTCGCCGGCGGAGGTCCAATATTCTTGCGTGGCGGACGGGCTCCAGGCCTCGACCGGGGCGAGCGCGGGGAAGTTGAACCTGAGGCTCGAAGAAGCCCCGGCCGACCGGCTCAGGACGACGATCCTCGACCGGAAATCCGGCCGGACCCTGACGTTCACGGTCAAGCCCGGCCTCGCCCGCTCGATACTCGACGTCCCCTCCGATCGGCTCGAACGCGAAGGGGAGCGGGTGGCGAGGCTGCCCGACGGGGAGATCTTCGACCTCGTCGAGACGAAGGTGGAGACGCCGGCGCGGCCTAGCTCGCCATGAAGTCGCCGTGCGGGTGGTGGCCTCGGAGGAAGACCTCGGCCGGGACGACCTTCCGGCCTTCGAGCTGGACATTCAACAACTGCACGGCTCCCCGGCCCGCGGCCACGATGAACCGGTCCCCGAGGGCTTCGAGGACCCGCCCGGGATCGCCCTGCCCTTCAACCGGGCGGGTCTGGTGGACGATCAGGCGGGCGGGCCCGTCGGGTCGAATCCAGGTGGTGGAGGCGATCGGCCAGGGCTGCATCGCGCGGACGAGGTCGTGGATCTCGGCGTTGGGCTTCGCCCAGTCGATCCGCCCGTCTTCCTTGCGGAGCTTCGGGGCCCGGGTCACCTTCGACTTATCCTGGGGGAGGATCACGGCCGTCCCGGCCACGAGGGCGGCGATCGATCCGGCGACGAGCGGGCCGCCGAGCCCGGCCAGGCGGGCTTCGAGTTCGCCCGCCGTCTCGTCCGGCCCGATCGCCGTCCGGGCGAAGGCGATCATGCCCCCGGCGTCGATCCGGGGGGACATCCGGATCACCGTCACTCCCGATTCGCCCTCTCCGCGCTCGATCGCCCGCGCGACCGGCGCGGCACCTCGGTAGGCGGGGAGGATCGAGCCGTGGAGGTTGATCCCGCCGAGCGGGGGGATCGCGAGCAGGGCCGGCGAGAGGATCTGGCCGTAGGCCGCCGTCACCAGGAGGTCGGGGTCGAGGCTCCGGACGAGGTCGAGCGCGGCGGGTGCGTTGACGTCCTCGGGCTGTTCGACCCGGATCGAGCGGCCGATCGCGGACCGCTTGATCTCGCTCGGGATCAGCAACTGCTTGCGGCCCTGGGGGCGGTCGGGCTGCGTGATCAGGGCGACGACGCCGTGGCCGGTCTCGCAGAGATATTCGAACGTCGGCAGGGCGAAGTCGCCCGTCCCCAGCATGACGATACGGGGCGATGGCATCATGGACGGCCTCGCGAGGGGGGGATGGCCGGGCCATCGATCAAACGGCGGTCGCCCTGGCCATCTCGTCGAGATGGCGGCGGATCTCCTCGTCGGCGGGATAGACCCCGTCGGCCTGATCCTTGCGATAGCCGGCCTCGATCTCCTTGACCTTGTTGCCGGTCGTGGAGCGGAGGATCGGGCCGAGGTGGTCGATGAAGAGGCGGCCGTCGAGGTGGTCGGTCTCGTGCTGGATCGCCCGGCCGAGCAGGTCGTCGGCCTCGATCTCGACCGGGTTGCCTTCGAGGTCGTACGCCCGGACCCGGATCTTCCGGGCGCGGCGGACCTTCGCATAGAGCCCCGGGAGGCTGAGGCAGCCCTCCTCGACCTCGTCCGAGGAGTGTCGCTTGACGATCTCCGGATTGATGAAGACGCGCTCCTGATCGGGCTGCTCGGGGTCGGCCGTCAGGTTCAGGACGAAGAAGCGGAGGGGAATTCCCACCTGGTTAGCCGCCAGCCCGATCCCGTTCGACTCGTACATCAACTCGAACATCTCGCGGACGATCGACCGGAGGGAATCATCGATCCGAGCGACCGGTCGCGACTCGTAGCGGAGGGCGGGGTGGGGATAAGGCACGATCCGAAGCACGTCGACTCTCCACGGTCGGTCGAAGGGGCCCAACGGCCCAGTATAAGGGGAGACGAAGGGCTTCGCCAAGTCGAACCCATGGCCCGCGGGCGGCCGGCCCCGGGACCAGATGGATCTCTGCGGCCCGCCGGCGGGTCGGTCGCCGGCGCCCGGCCCTTTCACCCCGACGAGGACAGCGCCCGAACGATCCCCGGCAGGGCCACGCGGACCGGCGGGGCGGAGGATCGGCCACGAGAGGTCGGTCGCCGATGGCCTGGATATCGGGCGGACCGTCGTCCGGACGATGGGGCAGGTTTCGACGCCTCTGAGGATTCCAGCCCCGAGTCGGTCCTGCCGCTCGCCCCGAAAATCACCATGCAGGACGACATCCATATGCCTAATTTGGAGCAAACAGCCCCGTCTTCAGGACAAGTGTTCGACGACGGTGGAGGGCCCTTGCGACTCGCGCCGGTCGAGACGGACTCGGGCAGACCGATCGTCGCGTGCGGACCGTCGGGCGGCCTTCCAGGCCTCCCAGGCCATCGTCATCGGCCCTCTCGCCGGGCAACTCGAAGTCCGGGCGTACACGCCGATCCTCGGACGCCAGGCTAGAGGGCGTGTCCGCGGGGCGGACGAGGGCGGCCGGATCGCAACCAGCTTAGACTGACCCGACATTCTAATATAGCGTAATAAATGCATTTCGATTTCGCTTGAATTATCGAGGGGGATTCTTTAGAGGTTTGTAATCAACCTGGAGGCCGATGGCGGGCGACTCGCCGGCGTGGACACCGCCGGCCGGGTCATGTGCGCGAGGTCATCGGCCCGGTTCCCACCACGGATGTTGACATGGGGATTTTTTCCATGATTCGCAGATTCTGCCTCCTGTCGGCGATGGCGGCGGCGATGACGGCGAGCCCCGCGGGCGCGGGGTTCCTGACGATTAGCCCGGCGGGGACGACCGGACCCGGGGGGACGATCCTGTCCTCGGAGATCGGCCCGAACGACCCGACGGCCGCGTTCGTCAACAACGGTTTCACGGCGCCGGGCAGGATCTCGTTCACGTTCACCGCCTCGGACGGGTCGCCCCTCGCCATCTACGGCAGCGAGATCAACAACTCGGCCTCGACGTGGTCCTCGTTCACGGCGTCGGTCGTCTCCGGCGCCGCGACGTTCCAGGCCCCGAACGACCCGTTCAACCCCTACGGCACTTATTCGAACTCCCCGGGCTTCCTCGTGACGCTCTCGAACGGGGGGGGCATGGCCACTTTCTCGGGGGGGATGATCGCGCCCGGCGACTCGCTCGACGCCGTCCTGGGCTTGGTCGTCTCGGACCCGTCGCGGCCGGTCACCATCGACCTGACGCCGGTCGCGGCCTCGACGAGCGTGCCCGCCCCCCCGGCGGCGCTCCTCTCGGCGATCGGCGCGGCGATCCTGGGCCTCGGCCGACAGGGCCGACGGCTCCGGGCCCGGGTCGCGCGGGCGATCCCGGCCGTCGCCGCGGTGGCCGCCGCGGTGGCCCTGACGTCGCCCGTCGCGCGGGCCGACGGGCCGCGGGTCGTCGCGGCCTATCAGCAGGGCTTCACCCTCGGGGCGGTCGGCACCGTGCCGGGCTCGCCGACCCAGATGACCTTCGGGCCCGACGGCCGGCTCTACGCGATGACCGCCGACGCGGGCGCCATCAGCTTCGCCTACGACCCGGCGACCGGGGCCCTGTCCTCTCCCGTCCACGCCGCACCCGGCGTCCGCGGCATCGGCATCGCCTTCCACGGCCGGACCATGTATCTCTCGTCGTTCGACGGCACGATTCACAAGCTCGACGACGCCGGCAACAACGGCATCTGGGGGGAGCCTGGCGAGCTCGACGTGGCCATCGTCACCGGACTACCCCAGGGCGACCACAACACCGATCAGATCCAGATCGCGGGCGACACGCTCTACGTCGGGATCGGCCGGCGCACGATCAACGGCCACGTGGGGGCGTACACGAGCGGCCTGGTCGACGACCTCGGCGGCCGAGGCTTCTTCTCCTTCGGTGGGCTCGGCCGGACCTATGGCGACTCGGCTTACAACGGCACGATCGCCTGGATTCGCGACCTCACCGCCGTCGTCGACCGGGTGGGGTCGGCCAACGCCTGGACGGCCGCGCCGCCCACTCTCTCGCGGGCCCTGCTCCAGAGCGACGCCGGGCCGTTCAGCGGCGGGGGTCCCGGCAGCCTCGTCGTCCACTCGGCCGGCACGCGCAACCCCTTCGGCCTCTGCCTGGACAACGCCGGGAGCCTCTGGTTCACCAACAACTTCAACCGGACGACGACCCTCGGCAACGGCCAGGCCGGCTTCGGCCTCCGGGGCGACCAGCTCGACTCCGACTTCAGCCGGGACGTCCACGACCAGCTCTTCCAGGCCTCGCCGGGCGCCGACTACGGCTACACCGACGTCAACTGGCGGGGCGTCAACCCGATGCTCACCCCGTCGGCCCCGGGCTATCACCGCGTGACGTCCACGACCTTCGACAACTCCTTCAACAAGGGCCCCTATACCCTCCACGACCCGGCCAACCCCGACGGGATGGGCCCCAGCGCCTCGGCCGACGGCTGCGCCTTCGCTTATTCGACCAACCTGCCCGGCGAACTCCGGGGCAACATCTTCATCGCCCGCTTCAACGGGACGATCACCGAGGCGCCCGGCGGGCAGCAACGCTCGCTGACCTACTCCGACCTCGTCGCCGTCGACGTGTCCGCCGGCAAGGTCCGGCGGATCGCCTCGGGGTTCAAGAGCCCGCTGGCCGTCCTGGCCGACGACGCCGCGGGACGAATCCTGGTCGCCGACTACGGCAACAAGGTCGTCTACGCCCTCCAGGCCGTCGCACGCTGACCGGCCATCCGAAGTGCTTTTCTGTCGCGGCTAAGGTTCATGAAAGATGCGTGGCGAGTGATGGTTGAAGGAGGGCCGATCGCTCGTCGGGTGGGGCGTGATACGCCTTCCCGATGGTCGGCCCTCACTCATTCTCGATCGCGGACGGCCCCTCATGGGCCCGACGTGGCCGAGGCCCGCCGGACGTCGGGGTCGGCCCCGGGCATGGCGAGGTTGGGGGCGGGCGCCTTGGCGAGCGCCCGGGCCTCGCCCCGGCCGGCCAGGGCGACGTTGGCGGCCCGGAGCCCCTCCTGGGCGTGGGCCGAGGCCGGCTTGTTGGCCAGGGCGACGGCATATTCATGCCTCGACTCCGCGAAGCGTCCCTCCAGCGCCAGGACGAGGCCGAGGTTGGCCCTCGCGTCCGATTCGTCGCAACCGGCCCGGGCGAACTCGTCCAGGGCCGCCTCGCGTTCGCCGCGGCGGCCGAGGACCAGGCCGAGGTTGTTGTGGCTCCGGGCGTGGGCCGGGTCGGAGGCGAGCGCCTGCTTGAGGCTCGACTCGGACTCGGCCCAGCGGCGGCGGAGGTACAGGCTATACCCCCGGTCGCAGAGGATTTCCGGGTTCTTGGGGTCGAGGGCCAAGGCCCGATTGAAGTGCCGATCCGCCCCCGCGGCGTCCCCCTTGCGGTCGCGGAGGATCGCCAGCTTCGCCTCGGCGTCGGCGCGGCCGGGGTCCTTCTTGACGGCGGAGAGGAAGGCCGCCTCGGCCTCGTCGAGCTTGCCCTCGTCCTCCGCGGCCCGGCCGAGCGCGACGTCGACGTCGGCGGCCTGCCGGCCGGTGATCCGGGGCGAGGGGCCGGAGGCCAGGAGCGACGACGAGGCGTGCTCCCGGGGCCTCCGGTCGAGGTGGCCGCAGCCGGCGGGCAGCCCGAGGGCCGCCAGCGAGGCCAGCACGGCCCAACGGGGGAGATCGATCCGAGGCATGGTCGTTCCGCTCCTTCCGCCCGAGGTCACGGGACGAGCCCGCCGCCCGAGTTGCTGGTCACGCCGCTGGGGCTGTTCACCCCGTTGCTGTTGATCGGGATCGGCGGCCCGTACTGCTGGGTCCGACCCAGGGCGTTGCCGGCGATGACCTGGGCGTCGGACCCGGAGAGCCCATTGGGGATCGGGACCCCGACGAGGACCCGGTCGGACATGACCGGGCACGGCCCGCGGGCCAGCCTGGCGAGGACCGCGAACCGCCTCGACTCGGCCAGCCTCGGGTCGCCGGGCGTCCGCTCGATGATCAGCGGGAACGGGCTGACGGCGAGCTGGGCGGACAGCTTGGCGAGCTGGTCGAGGCCCCTGGGGCTCAGCTCCGAGGACCCCCCGGCGAAGTCATACTGGTAGAGGACCAGCCGGGCGGCGGCGGCGTTGGAGGCCATGATCCGGCCGTGGTCGTAGAGCGAGGCGCCCAGCGGCCTCGGCTCGAACTCCTCGGGGTAGCCCAGGAACCGGCCCTGGAGCCGCCGCCAGCACCACGATCGGACCTTGGCCGGCACGTGACCCGGGCCGAACCGCTGGAGCGCGACGGGGTCCGGCGGCGTGGGGGCCCAGGTCGGCCGGATTCCCTCCGGCGGGACCGGGACCAGCGGGGGGATCGGCCGGACGACGGCCGGGGCCGCGTCCACCACCGGGACGACGACCGCCCCGGGCGGGGCGTCCAGCGGCGGGGGCAACGCCGGCGGGAGTTCCTGGGCCGGCGAAGGTCCCGCCGCCCCCAGCCCGAGGATGAATCCCGCGACCCAACGCCTGCGACCGATCGGCGACATCATTCCCCTCCTCGCACTCGGCCCCCGATCGGGGGCGGGTCGGGCCCGACGCATCAAGGCTCGTTCGTCGCCCTCCCCCGACCATCGGGGGTGTCGGGCCTGCTCGCGAGGCCGCCCGGGGGCGACCCGGCCCCCGGCCCGATCCCGGCGGCAGGCCCCGGATCACCTCGAATAGCCGGAAGGGCCGATCAGGTATTTCTTCTCGACGATCGAGTGGCGGATCAGGTGGAGCGGGTCGTCGTAGGTGGTGGTGGACCGCTTGTCGATCGAGGTCCGGCTCTCGATCCGGTTCAGGAAGAAGAACTCCAGGTCGTTCGGCTCGCGGACCTCGTCGCCCGGCCCGGCCGGGACCTGCCCGGGGGCCATCGGCTCGACGATGTAGGGGGTGATCGTCACCACCAGCTCCTTCTCGACCCGGGTGCTGGTGGTGTTGCTGAAGAACTCGCCGATGTAGGGCAGGTCGCCCAGCCCGGGCAGCCGCTGGGTCTGGCCGTCGAGGCTCAACTGCATGAGGCCGGCGATCGCCAGGGTCTCTCCTTGCTTGAGCTCGACGGTGGTGTGCGAGCTCCTCGTGTTCAGGCCCGGCGTCGGGGTCCCGCCGGGGACCAGCGTGGTCCCGACCGAGAAGTCGACCGTACTGACCTCGGGGTCGACCGTCAGCCGGATCGTGTCGTTGTCCTGGATGATCGGCAGGAACGCCAGCCGGACGCCGTAGTCCTTGTACTGGACCGAGATCCCGCCGTTGCCGCCGAGCCCCCCGGCCCCCCCCTGGAGGACCGGGACGGGGAACTGCCCGCCGGCCAGGAAGTTGGCCTGGTGGCCGTTGAGGGCGATCAGGTTCGGCTCGGCCAGGATCTTGACGATGTTGTTGCGGCGGAGGGCGTCGAGGACGAAGTCGAACTTGTTGTGCGAGAACGTGCCGAAGAAGGTCCCCTGCCCGCCCAGGCCGAACCCGTTGCTGAGGCTCGAGCCGGCGATCTGGTCGCCGAAGCGGGAGCCGGAATGCGGGGTGACGGCGAAGTCGGCGCCGATCTGGCGGAACGCGGTCCGGTTCAGCTCGGCCACGCGGACCTTGAGCAGGACCTGCTGCGAGGTCGGCACCCGGATCAGGTTGATGACCTGGAGCTGGCCGGTGGCGATCTGGTTGGAGGCGATCGCCCCCGGCGAGACCGGGACCGGGCCGCTGGTGGCGCCGCTGCCCAGCGCCGGGCCGAAGCCGACGGGCGTGCCCGTGGGCAGGGCGGCCACCCCGGGCACGAGCGCGGGGGCGTCGGAGGGGTTGCCCGGCCGGGGCGGCGGCGGGACGGCGTTGGGGTCGTTCGGCCGGGCGACGTTCTGGATGTCGCCGACCTGGCCGGCGACCTGGATCGCCTGGACCGTCCGCATGTAGCCGTCGATCGTCGCGATGATCCGCGAGACCTGCGCCGTGTCGCGGGCCTGGCCCTCGACGACCACCTTGGTCCGGACCTGGGCCAGCTTCAGCGAGGCGTCGGGGAACATCTGGCGGAGCTGGGCGCGGAGGACATCGAGGTCGGCGATGACCTGGACCTCGAAGTCATACGTCCGCCCCGAGCCGACGGTAATCGACAGGTCGGTCGTGCCCAGCCTCTTGCCGATCAGGCGGAGCTGACGCGGGCCGACCTGGAAGAAGTCGACGACGCTCGGGTCGCCGACCGCGAGGAAAGGCGCCGCCTGCCCGGGGATGGCCAGGTCTTCCCGGAGCGTGACGAACCGGCCCTGGCCGACCTTGAGCTCGATCGCCGCGGTGGTCTCGCCCAGCCCGTCGATGAAGGAAGAGACCGGCGGGGCGTCGCGGAGAACCCCTGCCGACGGCAGCCTCGGGGTGAACCCGCCGAGGGTCGGGCCGGGGGGCAGACTCCCGGGCTCCTGGGCCGGGGACAATCCGGCGACGACGGCCAGGACGAAGGCCGAGACGAGCGGCCGGAACCAGCCCCGGAGCGGCCCGTTCTCGACGGACGGAAATTCCATGAGACTGACCCCCGGACGGAATCGATGAGACCATCACCATCCACACTGACCCTATCGGCCAGATCGTACCGTTTCTGTAGATTACGCCGGTCGCGCGGGCACTCCGGCCCAATTTGGTCGCCGGCCGCCGAGCCTCCCTTTCGATCGCGCCAAGCAACGCGGTTTTCCGGCCGGCTCGCCATCCCGGGCGTCGGCGACCGCACGCGACGGGACGACCGGATCGATCGGTGCCCCGAGATCCGGGAAGAGGCCCCGGTCGAAGGGCGGCGGGCGTCAGGCGGGAGCCGACCGACGGGGCATGAAAAAAGCACTCGCGGTCGTCCCGCGAGTGCTTCGTGCTGTCATCGGTCTGAGGGATCGTATTGGGGATCCAGGATTCGAACCTGGACTAAGTGATTCAGAGTCACTCGTGCTACCGTTACACCAATCCCCAAAATCTCGGGAAGCCGTTGCGATGCCGCAGCTTCCGACCTCCCGCGGTTTCGCCCGTTTCGACGTCCATCGGCCAGGGTGCGGAGCCGAGGTCATGCCGCCAGCACCGTTGTTATAATCGGTGCCGGCGTCGGGCTTCAAGGTCAAGTCACGTTCATCCGGGCGAACTTGCCCCCGAATCGGCATCCATCAAGACGCTTCCCGGCATCCCCCGCTCGATCGATCCGGTCAGGGGAACCCTCACAACCTTCGAAGCAGTTGAAGACTTGCTCCGTCTCGGCCTGGTCGGCGAGCCACCCTCCACGGGGGCTCACCTCGGGGTCGAGGAGTCACGCGCGTCGCCCGTTGTATCAATGTCGCGATTGATGACCTCGAGCGGCGAGGCCTTGAGCGGCGGCTGATCGCTCTCTTCCTTGGCCGCCTCGGCCTTCTTGCGGTTAACCTCGATCTGGATGACCGTCTCGAGTTCGGCCAGGAACTTCGCGGTGTCGTCGAACACGTTGCCGGCGTCGCGCGGGATGTCGAAATGGAAGTGCTTCTCGGGCTCGATCGCCGATTCGGGCAGGAGCGTGTACTTCAGGACGATCCGGCTGGGGTCGACCTTCGGCGGCTTCCGCTGCTGGCCGATCGGCCGGCCGTCGGGCCCGACCTCGCGGGTTCCCTCCGGGATCATATCCGGCGGACCGCCGAGCATCTCGATCTTATAGGGCCAGAGGGTCGCCTTGGCGACGAAGAGCTTGATCTTGCTCGGGATGTAGTGCGGCAGGGGTGCCGTCGGCGACAAGGGGCGGTTGCCCGCCCCCGTCAGCCCGCTCCGGTCGTTCCAGGTCCCGCCCATCACATAGGTCTCAACATCGTCGATCATCTCGACCGCGAATTGATCGAATGCGACCTTGTCCAGGAAGCCCACGAGCAACCCCTCGGGCCCGCCGAAGCCGAGCGAAGTGGCCACCTGGGCCCGGAAGTGGTCGCCCAGCATGGGGTCTTCGAGCCGCTCGAGGATCGTCGTGATGCGGCGACATCGATAGTTCTTCATATCCAGAATATTCTGGTATTCCCAGAGGACCTTGCCGTCGCAGACCTGGAGCATCGTCGAGCCGGTCTCGTCCAGGCCCTTGAGGCCGAGCTGGAGGCGGAGGCGATGGCCGGTATCCTTGTAATAGCCCCCTTCGAGGCTGAACTTCTGGTTCAGCATGTCGACCTCCTCCTCGATCCTGGCCGCGACCCTCGGCCGGACCCTGAGGCTGATGATCGTCGTTATGATGACGTTCCGATCGAGCGTCGCGGCCTCCGACGCCGAGAGCGGCGCCGGCGTCGGCGCCCGGGCCGGCGCGAGCAGGGGCGCGAGCAGGCCGACGCCCAGGATGGAGAGGGATCGGGGGTACTTCATGTCGAGAATCCTCCCAGTCGATTGAGTCCGACCATGCCACTCGCCGGGTCCATCGCGAGAGCGTCGCGTCATCAGGCACGCCCGACCGCGGGGCACGCCGGGCACGCCCGCGACGTCATCGAGGCGTCCCGATCGTCCGCTCGACGAGAGCGTCGAGCAGGCCGCGAGATGGCTCAGCGCAATCCGCCGGGGCGTCCCCCCGCGAGGAGTGCGTCGCGCGACTGGTTGACGTCTTCGGGGGGCGTGCCGCCGGGGAGTCCGCCGTACTTCGGGACCTCGATCCAGCGGGGGCCGCCGACCTTGGCCATGTGGCGACGGAGCAGGTCGCCGAGGGCGACGCTATAGGCCCAGGCGCCGTCACGCCCCAGGTGGTTGGCGTCGTAGAAGAGGGCCGGGTCATAGGAGGCGTGGCGGCCGTCGACCATCACGACGTTCGGATAGCGGGATTCGATGGCCTTGAGGAACGAGAGGTACGCCGCGTCGAATCCCGACCGCTCGCATTCGGCCTGGAGGCCCGGCTTGATCGGCGGGATCAGGTAATAAACCGGGATCGCCCGGGACATCGCCAACGCGAGGAATCGGTGCATGAAGGTGACGTTGACCGGGTCGAAATTCAGGTCGGAGTAGAAGTCCTTGCGGCACTTGACGTAGTCGCTGCCGGGATCGGCGCCGCAGGGCATGATCTGGGCCCCGAGGTTCCGTCGCCAGTTCCGCCGGTAGGTCGGGGTCTCGCCGGATAACGCATTGCGACTGCCGGTCATGACCGCGGAACGAATCCCCTGGCGGGCCCGGACGCTGGGCAGCATCCGGGCCGCCAGGATCGAGGCGAAGAGCTCGGGATCGCGGGCGACCCAGGCCAGCTCCAAGGTCTCGCGAGGCTCCAGGAGCGCCGGCCACAAGAGGGTGTGGCGAGGGCCGATCTGCTGGAGTCTCGGGAAGAAATCCACGAGGAGGGCGGCGGGGCGGGCCCCCGAGTCGAGGGCGCGGCGGAGCAGGAAGTAGCTCGAAGGCGCCTGGCCGCCGCAGACGGCGAGGTTGTACGCCGAGCGGCCCACGCGGGCCTGGATGAGGCCGGGTGCGACGCCCAGCTTCATCAAGCTGTCGCCGAAAGCGAGGATCTCGCGACGGGAGTCCGCGGACCGGGACGCCTTGCCAGTGACCGCCCAGCCCCAGTCGCCGGTGTCGCGGAGGTAGGCCCCACGGCTGGCGACGAACGCCTCCACCGCCGCCATCAAAGCGAGCATGCCGAACAGGCCCACCGGTAATCGGTCGCGGAGGGCGAGGGTCGGTCCCGATCCGGACATGATCTGCACCTCCCAGGGACCACCGCGATGTCTCGATCCCGCCCGCACCACGCGCGGCCGGAGAGTAAGACAAGCCATTCCGGCCGTCAAGCGATGAAACGGGGAGGAGGCCGACCGGGCTCCGAGGCCCTCCTACCGGGGTGGATGAAGTCGGATTGACCGAAGGGCCCGACGCTGTTAGAACGCCGAAGAAATGGCTTATCAATTGACTCGAGCCCACATCCGAAAGTTCATGCGATCGACCTTTCACCCGGCCGCGACGCAAGCCCACGGCGCATCGATACAGGGGATCGAATGAACTTCAAGATGACGTCTTACGCGGACAACTTCGAGGACGTGCTGATCCGAAGGGCGTTCCCGGGCGTGGATTCGGGGTTCTACATCGATGTCGGCGCCTACGACCCCGTCGACCATTCAGTCACGAAGCATTTCTACGATTCCGGGTGGAGCGGCATCAACATCGAGCCGAATCCGACGCCTTTCGCGAGGCTCGCCGCCGGTCGCCCCCGCGACATCAACCTCAAAATCGGCGTTTCGAGCCACGAAGGACAGCTCACGGTCTACGACGCCCCCGCGGCCTGCTGGTCGGCCGACCGTGACGTCATGACCGGATTCTTCGGCGTGGACCCCGGCTCCCTCGTCGAGCGATCGATCGGCGTCACGACCCTGGCGAAGGTCTGCGAGCAGTACGTCCCGGACGGGATCACCATCGATTTTCTCAAGATCGACGTGGAGGGCCACGAGAAAGACGTGATCCAGGGCGGAGATTGGGCCCGATGGCGCCCGAGGATCGTCCTCGCCGAGGCGAATGGGGTCGAAGGCTGGGAGCCCACGCTCCTCGCGGCGAACTACATCTTCGCGATCTTCGACGGCGTCAATCGGCTCTACGTCCGCGAGGAAGACCGCCAGTTGATCCCCCGCGTCACCGTCCCGGTGAATGTCAGCGACTGCTTCCTGATCTACGGCTATGCCCGACGGATCAACGAACTCCAAGAATCCCTCAATGGGTTCAAGGACGTGGGCCCCACAGCCATTCGGATCGCCCATCAATTGGGCCGGGCCTCGCGCAAGTACCCGCGAGCCTCCTCTCTGGCGAAGAAGATCGTCCGCCGGTTGACCGGCTGAACCTCCAGATCTCGACGGCGAGATGTGCCCGGGCCGATCGCCGCGGGCGTCGACACGGCCGCAGTCGAAAGGGAAGGTCGCAGCTCGAGCGATCGTCGATCCAGGATGGGAAGCTGAGGTCAGGCCTCGCCGCAACACGCCGTTGAGGCGAGGTCGATATCGGTTGAAGATTCAGGATTCGAACCCAGTCTCGGTGGCTTAGACTCACTCGCGCTGACGTTGCACCAATCTCTATCATCCGGACCCGGACCAATCTTCGGTCGGCTCGATCGTCGTTTTCCTTCAAGAGGGACGGTGGCGGACCCTGGGGCAAATCCGGACTCACGCCGGAGGGCGGGTCCTCGGCCGCAACGACGCCGGGTAGGGCTCAAGCGGCGACGGTCCGGGCGGGCCGGAGGCGCTGGAGGAACCATCGGTAGTCGGGGTCCTGGGCCAGGTCGTCATAGGTCCTTCCGGCGTCGAGGAGGGCCCGCATCCGTTCGAGTTCGTCGCGGTGGTCCTCGCCGTCGTAGTCGCCCTCGTGCAGGATCAGCTCGACGCAGGAGAGCGCGGCGTCGCGGGCTTGGTCGAAGGTGGCATAGTGGTCGTAGACCTCGGGATCGTACCGGCCTTCGTCGTCGAGGGTGACGAGGTCGACGGAGTCGATCGACAGGTGGACGTAGGGCTTGCTCTCGGAGATCATCGGGGGGCTCGCTCGTGCTTTCGAGTGGGACGATGGATTGCTGGAGGCAGTACGCCGCCTCGGCTCCGCCGGTTCGGCGTCTTTTTCGCCCCGGGCCGGTTGGGCTCGCCGAGGGGGTCCGTCACTCGACCGATCTCTCGATAGGGCCTGGGCCTCCGGCTCGGGAGAGTTGCGGCCGGGCGGTCCGCATTGTCGTGGGGGCCGATCTCCTCTATGTTGGAGTGATGCACGGCGAGCGTCCCCAGATTTCCGATCCGTGCCGAGGGAGTGACGGCTTTGTCGAGAACCGATGAGACCCAGGGCGGCGTGCCCGCGCCGACCCATTGCGACTTCTGCGGGAGGACCACGGTCGAGGCCGGGCCGATGGTCGCGGGCAACGCGCTGGTCCAGCGCGGGCTCCGGGCCAACGACGCCCACGTCTGCTCCGACTGCGTCGAGGCCTGCGAGGGGCTCTTCCGCCGCCGCGAGCGCAAGCAGCCGCCGGCCGGCAAGCTCCCCACCCCCCGCCAGCTCGTCGCCCATCTCGACGACTATATCATCGGCCAGGACCGGGTGAAGCGGACGCTCTCGGTGGCCGTGATCAACCATTACAAGCGGGTCTGGTCCTCGACCAGGCCGATCGACGACCCCCTGCTCAAGGACGTCGAGGTCGCCAAGAGCAACGTCCTGCTGATCGGCCCGACCGGCTGCGGCAAGACGGCGCTGGCGCAGACCCTGGCCCGTCGCCTGAACGTCCCCTTCGCGATCGGCGACGCCACCACGCTGACCGAGGCCGGTTACGTCGGCGAGGACGTCGAGAACTTGATCCTCAAGCTCGTCCGCGAGGCCGACTTCGACGTCCAGCTCGCCGAGCGCGGGATCATCTACATCGACGAGATCGACAAGATCGGCAAGACCAGCCAGAACGTCTCGATCACCCGCGACGTCTCCGGCGAGGGGGTCCAGCAGGCCCTCCTGAAGCTCCTGGAAGGGACCGTGGCCAACGTCCCGCCCCAAGGCGGCCGCAAGCACCCCGAGCAGGAATACTTGCAGGTCGACACCAGCCAGATCCTCTTCATCTGCGGAGGGACGTTCGTCGGCCTGGAGGAGATCATCGGTAAGCGGCTCGGCCGCAAGCTGATCGGCTTCGGCCGCGGCGGGATGTCGCCGGACAAGGAGATGGAGCGCAACGAATTGGTCGCGCAGGTCACGCCCGAAGACCTGGAGCGGTTCGGGATGATCCCCGAGCTGGTCGGCCGGCTCCCGATCATCAGCACGCTCGATCAGCTCTCGGTCGACGACCTGGCCAAGATCCTCGTCGAGCCCAAGGACGCCCTGCTCAAGCAGTACCAGGTCCTCTTCCACCACGACGAGGCCACGCTCCAGTTCACCGACCCGGCCATCCGCGAGATCGCCCGATTGGCGAAGGCGCGGGGCACGGGGGCCCGGGCCCTCCGGTCGATCATGGAAGGGATCATGCTGGACATCATGTACGAATTGCCCGATCGGCCCTCCGGCCAGAAGTATCTGCTCAACGACCGGGTGGTCCGGGGCGAAGAGTCGCTCTTCGCCGGCGCCGCGGCCTGACGGGCCGGCGCATGGCACGGCGGTCGTCGCGGGCTCAAAGCCGGGAGCGACGACCGCCGTGATGGATCTCTCGGGACGGACCGGGGCCGAGCCTCAGGGCTTGGCTTCGTCTTTCTTGGCCTTTTCGAGCAGCTCGGGGATCAACTCTTCGAGCCTGCCGCGGGCCTGAGTCGAGGCCAGCTTGCCGTCGGCGTCGATCGCGAAGACGGTCGGGATCGCCGCGATGCCCCACTCGGTGGCGAACTCGGTGGCCGGGGTCTTGCCCTCGTAGTACTGGGGCCATTCGATCTTGTTCTTCTCGACGAACGCCTTGAGCTTCTCGTAGCCGCCCTGGTCCTTGGGGGCGTCGAGGCTGACGCCGACGAACTCGACCCCCTTGTCGCGGTACCTGGCGTAAAGCTCCTTCATCTTGGGCATCTCGGCGACGCAGGGGCCGCACCAGGTCGCCCAGAAGTCGACCACCACCACCTTGCCCTTGAGCGTCTTCGACGAGACCTCCGCGCCCTTGATCGCGTCGACGAAGGCGATGTCGAAGGGCTTGCCGACCGCCTCGCGCTGGCGACGCTCGGCGGCGACGGCCTTCACGGCCGGGCTGTCGGGATAGTCCCGCTCCAGCCGCTTGTTGATGGCGTCCTTCTTGGCGTCGTCGGTCGCGAAGTTGGCGACGGCCGACAGCATCATGGCGCCGCGGGGGTCCTTGGGGAACCGCCTGGTGAACTCGTCGACGGCCGGGATCAGGACGTCGGGGTTCGGAGTCTGACCGGCCTTCTGGAACGCGAAGACGACCTTGAGGAAGGCGGCCTCGCCGACCAGCTTCTCGTTCTTGCCCTTGGCCAGGACCTGCTCGACCTCGGCCTTCGTCTCCTCGGCCATCTTGCCCGGCATCATCCGCGACTGCCAGCGCTCGGGCAGGAGGAGGACCAGCTCGGGGTTCTCGGGATAGGCCTTGTAGAGCTCGCCGATCAGCGTGGCCTTCTGCTCCATGACCTTCTGACGCCTGAGGATGAACTCCTGGACCGCCTGGCGGTCGCTCCGGTCCTTGGGGTCGAGCTGGGGCATCTCGACCGCCTTGATCTCGGCCAGGATCTTGTCGGCCGGCCGGTCCGCGGCCGAGGCCGAGCCGCCCGACATCGCGAGCCAGCCGCCCAGGGCGAGCCAGGCGCCGCGTCGTGAAAAGGTCGTGAGCATGAATCCCTTTCTCAAAGGGTGAGGTCTCCATCCGACCCGGCCGAGGTCCCATCGGCCGGGAGTCCGCCCGATCGATCGCGGGCCACGACCTCCCACGATAACCCGATGCGTCCCCGGGCGACAAGGGTCCGGGGCGGCCCCAAGCCGGCCGGTTGGACGACTTACGGCGACGAACGGCCTCGACGACGCGTCGACGGCCCTCTCTCAGAGGTGGGCATCCTCGGGGGGCAAGGGCTCGACGGGTTCGAGCGGCGTCCGGGCGGCGGACCGGATGCTGAGCCAGGTCGTCGGGGCGAGGACGAGGGCGAAGCCGGCCAGGGTGATGGGCGTGAGGGTCCGGCCCCAGAGCGCGACGTCGAAGCCCATCGCGAAGACCACCTGCGTCAGGCCGACCACGGCCACCTTCGCGGGCGGACCGGCGGCGTAGGCCCGGGTCAGGAGGATCTGGCCGATCGTGCCCGTGGCCCCCACGCCCAGGAGCATCAGGAGCGTGTCCCGTTCGAACAACGACGGGAGCGGGGCCTGGCCGCGGATCAAGAGCCAGGCGGCCGAGATCAGGCTGGCGACCCCGGCGAAATGCGCGACCACCGCGCGGGTGTCGAGGTGCCGGAGCCGGTGCAGGCCGAGCATGGCCACCGCCGTCGAGGCCGAGCTGAGCACCGCGACCGCCGCGGCGAGCCGGTCCATCCCCGGTTGCGGGCGCTCGATCAGGACGACCCCGGCCAGGCCGCAGGCCACGCCCACGGCCTCCGCCGGGCTCGGCGACCGGCGGAGCACGGCGGCCGAGATCAGGACGATCCAGAGCGGGTGGACGTTCATCAGCGTCACCGCGTCGGCCACCGGCAGCCTCGCCAGCGCGTAGAAGTTGCAGACCAGGCTGAAGCTCCCGGCCAGGCTCCGGACCCAGAGCGTCCCCGGCCGCCAGATCGCCAGCCGCGCCCCGGACGCCCGCGCCAAGGTCGCCGCCGTGACCAGCATCACCACGGCCCGGACCAGCGCCACCGTCAGCCAGTCGGTCCGCGACCCCAGGGCGTGCACCAGCGCCCCCATCGTCGCGAACGCCAGGGCGCTGCCGACCATCGATGTCGAGGCGCGGTCGAGGCCGACCGCCGGGCCGGCCCCGCTCACCGAGGCCCCCGATCCGGGGCGGTCGCCGCGTAGAGCCAGCAGCGGTGGCTCATGAATTGGATCATCCGCTCGGGCGCCAGGCCCGACTTCTCGGCCACCCGCCGCGAGGCCAGGTTGTCGCGGTGGATGATCGAGACCAGCCGGTCGCGGCCGAGCCGCCCGAAGCCGTGGTCGCGGATCGCCACCGCCGCCTCGGTCGCCAGGCCGAGCCCCCAGTGCGACCGCGCGATCAGGTAAGCGATCTCGACCTCGTCCCGCCCCCCGAGCGACTGCGGGAGCAGCCCGCACCGGCCGACCAGGAGCCCCGAGGCCCGGTCGACGGCCGCCCAGAGGCTGAAGCCGTACTCGGCCTGGAGCGCCCGGCAACGGTCGAGGTCGCGCCCCGCCTCCTCGCGACTCCGGGGCCCGGAGGGGAAGTAACGCATCACCTCGGGATCGGCCTCGATCGTCGCCAGCGCGTCGAGGTCGCCCGGGACGAGGTGGCGGAGGATCAGTCGTTCGGTCTCCAGCTCGATCATCGGAACATTATACGCGGGGCGGTCCGCCGGGATACGGCAAGCGGGCGATCCTCCCGGTCATCCCCGATCGGTCGGCCCCGCCCTCGGGGCGATCACCAGCGCGATCGCCCCCCAGCCGCCGGGCCAATCGCGGAACGCCCCGAGGTCGACCTCCAGGACCAGCACGTTGCGGGGCAGGAGCGGCTCATCGAGCGGGACCGACCAGTCGACCGCCCCCTCGGGAGGGCCGCCGAGGCCCCGGCCGTTGAGCCGGGCGGCGACCAGGCCGGGCACGGCGATCAGCTCCAGGCGGACGGTCTCGACGGCCGGGTCGAACGGCGGTCGGCCGAACCGGCGGACCAGGCGGAACGGCGAGGCGACGTCGACCGGCCAGTCCGCGGGCAGCGTCACCCGGCGGGCGAACTCAACCTCGCCCTTGCGGACGTGCCAGTCCCAGGCCCCCCGGAAGCGGATGCGATGCTCGGGCATGGGACGACGCAAGCCTCGTGCGATTGGGACGAGATCGACCCCGGCGGGACGCCGGATCTGGCCTGGCCAGGGTCGTCCCGGTCGATTATAGTCGGCAGGTCGCGAGGGCATGTTCCAGAGGAGGCCGGCCCGCCACTCTCCCCCCTTGTTCTCGACCCGCGGCCCGACTCGATGGGGTGTCGCCCCGGATCGGGCCGAGCCATCCCGGAGCGACCCACCCGGCGCGGCGACGCGTCGCAACCCGGTTCGAGACCGCCGCGGATCGCCCATGAGCATTGGCCCACTGCACGCCGAAGCGAGGACACGGACGCTGACCGGCGTGCAGATCCTCGGGACCGGCCGATACCTGCCCGACAACGTGGTCACCAACCACGACCTCCTGGCGTCGCACGGCTTCGACCCCGAGTGGATCGTCAACCGGACGGGGATCACCGAGCGGCGATTCGCCCTGCCCCACCAGGCCACCAGCGACCTCGCCGTCCACGCCGCCAACCGCTGCCTGAAGGCGTCGGGCTGCGAGCCGTCCGAGGTCGACCTCCTGGTCGTCGGCACCTTCACGCCCGACATGTGCTTCCCGTCGGCGGCCTGCCTGGTCCAGGACCGCATGAAGCTGAACTGCCCGGCGTTCGACCTCCAGGCCGCCTGCGCCGGGTTCGTCTACGCCCTGGCCACCGCCGCGCAGTTCGTCGCCGCCGGGACTAGCCGGCGGGCCCTGGTCATCGGCGCCGATTGCAACAGCCGGGTCATCAACCCCCACGACCAGAAGAGCTTCCCCCTCTTCGGCGACGGCGCGGGGGCCGTGCTCCTGGCCCCCGGCTCGCCCGAGCAGGGGATGCTGGCCTACCAGCTCGGCTCCGACGGCTCGGGCGGCGACCTGCTCAGCCGACCCGCCTGCGGGAGCCGAATCCCGCCGTCGGCCGAGGCGCTGGAGATGGGGCTGCATTACCTCACGATGGACGGCCGGGCCGTCTTCAAGTGGGCCGTCCGCATCCTGGCCGACTCGTGCCAGGCCGTGCTCGCCAAGGCCGGCCGGACCGTCGACGACGTCCGCTGGTTCATCCCCCACCAGGCCAACGTCCGGATCATCCACGCCGCCAGCGACGTCCTGGGCTTCCACCGCGACGTCGTCTACAAGAACCTCGAACGCTACGGGAACACCTCGGGCGGCTCGATCCCGATCGCCCTCGACGAACTCCTCGAAGAGAAGCAGGTCCGCCCCGGCGACCTCGTCCTCACCTCCGGCTTCGGCGCCGGCCTGAATTGGGGCACCGCGCTCTGGCGGTGGTGAGGAGTCGCGGATTCGAAGTTTCCCGTCCGGACGCGAACGGCCCCCGCCCGTCCGCTTCCCCCGGGATGGAGGGAGGACGGAGGGGCGGGGACCGCCGTATCGACATGGGTCAGTCCCGCACCCGGCTCACTTCTTGCGGGTGGGCAGGGCGAGGACCGGGGTCGTCGGCGTGGTGATCACCGGCGTCGTGGTCGTCACCGTGGTGGTCGTGGTGGTCCCGGCCTTGATCGCCGCGGACTTCTTCGGCCGGGGATGGGCGCTGTTGAATCGGGAGTAGAACCCCGACCCCTTGTTGCCCAGGACGGTGGTCCCGGTGGTGGTCTGGTAGATCTGGCCGGCGAACTTGCCGGTGATCGTGCCGTCGCCGGCCGTCCCGCCGGCATAATTGCCGTTGTTGGGCCGGAACGACGCGGAGATGACCGAGTCGACCAAGTCGCCCCGGATCTGGACCTTGCCGATCTTGCTCGGGCCGGTCACGCCCTCGGCGCCGCCGAGGCCCGAGTAGTAGTTGTAGCCCGACTTGATCTCGGAGTTCCTCTGGTCGCCGACGATGTGGACGCCGCCGATCGACCCGCCCGCGGCGATCACGGCCGAGGTCAAGGCCGTGCCGGGCCGGACGAGGAACTTGCCGTACTGGTTCAGGCCGGACTGGATCTGCGCCGGGTCCTGCGGGAACTGCTTCACGGTCCCGGAGGGGGCGACGACGATGTGGCCGATGTTCCCCTCGGTGACGATCTGGCCGCCGACGAGGCCCGCCGCGGCGTAGCCGTCCTGCGAGGCGGGCCGGCCGAAGGTCGTCGGGCTGGTGCTGGTCCCGGTGGGGTTGCCGAGCCCCTTGGCGAACTTCAGGCCCTGGATGTTGCCGCGGGCGTCGATCGCCAGGGCATCGGTGGGGCCGCCGAACTGCGCGGTGCCGACGTTGTCGAGGCCCGTCAGGCTGCTCTGGAACGGCTGGGCCGACTTCGAGAACGTGACGTTGGTCGCCCCGCCGCTGACCCGGATGTGCTTGATCGAGGTGGCCTGGACCGCCGTCCGCCCGGTCGTCCCCACGATCGGGAACTGATATTCGAGCGAGGCCGTTTGCGAGGGGATCAGCGGGGTGGGCGTGAAGACGAACCCGCCGTTGATCTCGGGCACGAGGGTGCCGAGGTCGGGCTGCTGGCCGATCGACACCACGTCGAAGGCGGCGATCTGGCCGTTGACGAACAGCGTGACCGAAGGCGTGGTCAGCGGCCCGGTCGGGATCGTCTGCGACCCGTTGAGGCGGAACGCCGTGTCGTCGTACGTCGTGTTGTAGATGTGGTCGATCCGGATCGTCGGATGGACCGTCAGCGGGGTCGTCTGGTTGCCGATCGCGATGTTGATCGGCAACGGGTTCAGCGAGCTGGGCGCGACCGCGTTGATCCCCTCGAATTCGAGGAGGCCGACGCCGCCGTGGAGCTGGATGCCCGTGGTAGCGTTGAAGTTGGCCTCGGCCGGCGAGAGCACCCCGCCCCCGCTGGTCTGGGTAATCGTGTCGGTCAGCAGGAAGCCGTTGAGGATGATCGATTTGACGCCGTTCTGCGCCTGGAGTCGATTGAACCGGACCTCGCCCAGGGTGGGGAGGAGCGTGTATGAGGTCGGGGCCCGGTACGACTGCTCGACCTGGCCGGTCACGGTCGTCTGGGTCAGGCTGGTCCCCACGAGCGTGATCGTCGCGAGGTCATCGTCGAGCACGCCGTCGGTCGGCGTGGTGTCGGTGACGATGGCGTAGCCGGGCCCCTTCACCGTGATCGACCAGCGGTTGCCCTGGCGGTCCTGGCCGGAGAGGAACTTGCCGGCATTCTGGTAGGTCGACAGGACCGTCGGATCGGAACCGATCGGGTGGGCGATCTGCGCCGCGGGGACGGGGCCGGGATCGGTGGGCGGGACCGTCTCGGCGATGGTGTAGCCGTTGAGCGGCAGGTAGGGGGACTGGGCGAGCAGTTGGCGGCTCTCCAGGACCTCCAGGTTCGACCGCAGCCGGCGACGGGCCGGATCGGGTCGGGCAGATTGCCGACGCGAGGACTTCATTGAGAACTCCCTTCACCGACAACCCGGCCGGGCCCCCGGACGCCAAAGGATGGCACGGACGCACACCCGCACCGGGCCGCCGTCCGTGTCTCGGATGGGCCGACCGGGGAACGTCTCACCCCGCGCGTCGACCGATCCGAGGCGCCGGGCGACGACACGTCGCCACCCGCCCGCCGGTCGCGGCGCACCGAGTGAGGTTACGCTTTAGTCTTCGGCCCCTCTCGCCACGGCACTCCATGCGACGAGGAGGTTTGGAGAACCCGGGATGACGAGGAAAGCGGCCGAAGAGATTAAGCCGCGGGGATGGGTGGGAGGAGTTCGAGCGCCGCGGGCTGGTCGTCGGCGATCGCGAACACGTCGACGAGCCTCATGATCCGGAACAGGTCGAGGACGTGGGGATGGAGGCCGAACAGGACGAGCCGTCCCAAGCCCTGGTCGACCCGCCGCTTCAGGCCGATCAGGAGGGCGACGCCGGAGCTGGACAGGAAGTCGATCTCGCGGAGGTCGACGGCCACGCGCGGGGCGGCACGGTCCTGAACGGCCTGGTAGATCGGCTGGCGGAGCCCGATGGACTGGCCGTCGTTGAGCGCGGCGGGGTCGTCGAGCGTGATGAGGAGGACGCCGGCCTCTTCGCGGATCTGGGGCGGACGCACCGGCGAGCTCCTCCGTGCCGATCGGGACCGGGCGACGAGTCGCCCCCCGGGCCCGATTGGGCCCAAGTCGGATCGGCGGCGCGCCGATCCTCGTCCGGGGCCCCTCGCGTGCGTTCGCAATCGCTCGCGAGGGACTCGTGTCATTCTAACCGAAGGAGCCGGGCGCCATGAAGTCCCGCCATCGCCCGAGTCTCCTCATGCTCCTGTCGCTGGCCGCCGTCTTCCACGGCTGCAACTGCGCCCACACCCGCCAGATCGTCTATCCCAGCCGGGCCCGGGCGCCGATCCAGGCCGACTCCAGCCCCGGCGACCGCGTCAAACGCCCGCCTGGCAAGGTCCGCCTCCCGGACCGAAATCTCGACGCCGCCCCGCGACGCGTCGACGTCCCGATGATGCAGCCGGAATGAGGCCGGGCCTCGTCTCGTCGTTTCCCAAAGCCCGCCCGTCGGGTTACACTGGATCGGTCAGCAGCCCCTTCGGATCGGGGAAATGCTGGCGGCTTGGACCGACCGGGCTTTGATGGGGGATGGGCGTTGAATCGTTTTGTCCTGGGGTTGCAAGCCCTCTGGCGAATCTGGACCGACCGGGATTTCGCCGAGCGGGCGGACGGGCTGTCCCGCAAGGCCCCGAGCGGACCGGACCTCCGGGTCCTGGCGGTCCTCCAGCGGGACGGCCGGCTGGTGGACTTCCTCCTCGAAGACATCGACCCGTTCACCGACGGCCAGGTGGGCGCGGCGGTCCGCGACATCCACCGGGGGTGCCGCAAGGCGATCCGGGATTACCTGACGGTCACGCCGATCTTGCCCGGTGAGGATGAGTCGGAGGTGACGGTCGCGCCGGACTTCGACCCGGCCTCAATCCGGCTGACGGGCAACGTCCAGGGCTCGCCGCCGTTCCGCGGGGTCCTCAAGCATCACGGCTGGCGGGTCGAGGCGGTGCACCTGCCCGCCCTGCCCGGCGCCCGCGACGACTCGTCGGTCCTGGCGCCGGCGGAGGTCGAGATCTCGTAACCCATCGCCGGGCCGGGAGGTCCGCCCAATGTCCCGCTACGTCGTCGGCATCGACCTGGGCACGACCAACTCCGCGCTGGCCTATGCCGAGTCGGAAGTCGGGGGCGACGCGGTGTCGCCGATCCGGGCGATGCCGATCCCGCAGGTGGTGGGTGCCGGCGACGCGGCCGATCGCCCGGTCCTGCCGTCGTTCCTCTACCTCCCCTCGACCAAGGAGTTCGCCGCGGGCGCGCTCGACCTCCCCTGGGCCAAGGGGCCCGACCGGCTGGTGGGGTCGTTCGCCCGCGATCACGGCGCGAAGGTCCCGGGCCGGCTGGTGGCCTCGGCCAAGAGCTGGCTGTCGCACGCCGGGGTCGACCGCAAGAGCCCGATCCTCCCCCGGGGCGGCGCCGAGGACGTGCCCAAGGTCTCGCCGTTGGAGGCCTCGACCGCCTATCTCGGCCACCTCCGAGACGCCTGGAACCACGCGGTCGCCGGCAAGTCCGCCGCGGACCGGCTCGAACGGCAGGAGGTGCTGTTGACGGTGCCGGCCTCGTTCGACGCCGTCGCCCGCGACCTGACCGTCGAGGCCGCGCGGGCCGCCGGCCTGGAGCACGTCACGCTCCTGGAGGAGCCCACGGCCGCCTTCTATGCCTGGCTCGCCGCCCTGGGCGAGGGCTGGCGGAAGCAAGTCAAGGCGGGCGACCTCCTGCTCGTCTGCGACGTCGGCGGCGGGACGACCGACTTCACCCTGATCCAGGTGACCGACCAGGGGGGCGACCTCGGCCTGACCCGCCTGGCCGTCGGCGAGCATATCCTGCTCGGCGGCGACAACATGGACCTCGCCCTGGCCCATGCCGTCGCCGCCACGTTGCCGAAGGGGATGGACGGCCTCGACCCCGCCCAGCGAGTCGCCCTGGGCCACGCCTGCCGCGCGGCCAAGGAGGCCCTCTTCGCCGGACCCGCCAGGGCCTCCGCCCCCGTCGCGATCCTGGGCCGGGGGTCGAAGGTGATCGGCGGCTCGCTCAAGGCGGAGCTGACCCGGGCGATGCTCAACGAGGTCCTCCTCGAAGGCTTCTTCCCCCCCTGTGCCCCGGGCGACGCCCCGGCCCGGGGCAGGCGGATCGGCCTCACCGAGATCGGCCTGCCCTACGCGGCCGACCCCGCCGTCACCCGCCACCTGGCCCGCTTCCTCGGCCGCCAGGCCGGCTCGCTCCACACCGGCGGGACGATCGTCACCCCCTCCGCCGTCCTGTTCAACGGCGGCGTCTTCAAGGCGGCCGAGCTGCGGGCCCGGGTCGTCGAGGTCCTGTCTTCCTGGGCCGGCCGGCCGATCCTGAGCCTGCAGACCGCCGACCTCGACCTCTCCGTCGCCCTCGGCGCCGCGTATTACGGCCTGGTCCGCCAGGGCAAGGGCATCCGAATCCGAGGGGGCGTCCCCCGGGCCTATTACGTGGGCGTGGAGATTTCCGCCCCCGCCGTGCCCGGGGTCAAGCCGCCGATCAAGGCCCTCTGCGTGGTCAAGCTCGGGATGGAAGAGGGGACCGAGGCCGACGTCCCGGGCCCCGAGTTCGGCCTGGTCGTCGGCGAGCCGGCCGAGTTCCGCTTCCTCGGCTCCACCACCCGCCGCGACGACGCCCCCGGCCTCGTCCTCGACCGCTGGGCCCCCGAGGACCTCCAGGAACTCGCCCCGCTCGAGACCGCCCTCGTCACCGAGGCCGGCGCGATCGACGGCGACATCGTCCCCGTCCGGCTCCACGTCCAGATGACCGAGGTCGGCACCCTGGAACTCTGGTGCCGGAGCACCCGCGACGACCGCCGCTGGAAGCTGGAATACAACGTCCGCGAGGGGACCGAGGGCTGAGAATTCCCAAAACCGACGGGATCTGATAGGCTCCGCTCTCGACCGCCTCGACGCCGACGATCCGCCTCGTCGATCCAACTCAGGAACCCGAGCCGGCATGCCTCCCGAAGATCACCTCCTGACCGAGGCCCGGAACCCGCGCTCGGAAGGCCTCGACACCCTCTCGGCCGCCGCGATCGTCGCCCTGATGAACGCCGAGGACGCTCGGGCGGTCGAGGCCGTGCACGCGGAGTCGGCGGCGATCGCGCGGGCGATCGACGAGGTCGCGGATCGGTTCCGCCGCGGGGGCCGGCTGGTCTACGTCGGGGCCGGGACGTCGGGGCGGCTCGGGGTCCTCGACGCCTCGGAGTGCCCGCCGACGTTCAACTCGCCGCCGGGGATGGTCGTGGGCCTGATCGCGGGCGGGCCAACCGCCCTGACCCGCGCCGTCGAGGGGGCGGAGGACGACCGGGGGCGGGGCCGCGAGGAGATCCGGGCGGCCGGGGTCGGCGTGGACGACCTGGTGGTGGGGATCGCCACCTCGGGCCGGACTCCCTATGTGCTGGGGGCGGTCGAGGAGGCGAAGGCCCGGGGGGCGTTCACGGTGGGCCTGGCCTGCAACCGGCCGAGCGTCCTGGGGGGGCTCGTCGACCTGGAGATCGCCCCGCTCGTCGGCCCCGAGGTCCTGGCCGGCTCGACCCGGCTCAAGGCGGGCACCGCGACCAAGCTGGTCCTCAACATGCTGACCACCGGGGCGATGGTCCGGGTGGGCAAGACCCTGGGCAACCGGATGATCGACGTCCAGCCGACCAACGAGAAGCTCCGGATCAGGACCCGGCGAATCCTCCGCGAGCTGGCCGGGCTGGAGGATGCCGAGGCGGCCGACCTCCTGGAGCGGTCGTCGGGCAACCTGAAGCGGGCGCTGGTGGCGGCCCTGGCCGGGGTCGAGCCGGGCCGGGCGGCCGAGCTGCTGGAACGGCACGACGGCCAGGTCCGGGCGGCGGTCGGGGAGGGTTCGCGATGAGCGGCCGACCCGCCCTCCTGCTCGGGGTCGACGGCGGCGGGACCTCCACGGTCGCCCGCCTGGCCGACCCCGAAGGTCGGGTCCTGGGCCGAGGCCACGCCGGGCCGTCGAACATCAAGGCCGTCGGCGCCGAGGTGGCCCGGGCGTCGCTGGACGGCGCGATCCGCGCGGCGTTCGCCGACGCCGGCCACGGGCCAGGGCCCGTCGCCGCCTGCTGCCTCGGCCTGGCCGGGTTCGACCGCCCCGACGACAAGCGTTGGCTCGAAGGCTGGGCGGGGGAATCCCCCTGGTCGGGCCGGCTCCTCCTGGTCAACGACGGCGACCTCGTCGTCGCCGCCGGGACGCCCGAGGGCTGGGGCGTGGGGGTGATCGCCGGGACCGGTTCGATCGCCGTGGGCCGGGGCCGGGACGGTCGCCCCGCGCGGGCGGGCGGCTGGGGGCACCTCTTCGGCGACGAGGGGAGCGGCTACGCCATCGCCATCGCCGGCCTCCGCCGCGCCGCCCGCCATGCCGACGGCCGCGATCGCGCCCGGGCCGCCGGGCCCGACCCGCTCTCGGCCCGGCTCTGCGAGGCCCTGGGGATCGGCGACGCCTCCGACCTGGTCTCCGCCGTCTACCGACCCGGTTTCGACCGGACCCGGATCGCGGCGCTGGCACCGGCGGTGGTGGCGGCGGCGGGCGAAGACCCGGCGATCTTCGCCGAGATCCTCGAGCCGGCCGCCGTCGACCTCGCCCGGATGGTCGCCGCGGTGGCCCGCCAGCTCGGCCTGGATTCGGGCCCGCTGCCGGTGGCGATGGCGGGGAGCTTCCTCCTGAACTGCCCGGCGGTCTCCCGGGTCCTGATCCACCGGCTCATCGAGGTCGATTACGAGATCCAGGCCACGCCGGTCCCCGAGCCGGTCGACGGGGCGCTGGTCCTGGCCCGACGGACCCTGACCCCATGACCGCCCGCATCTCGACCGGCCTGGACGCCTGCGTCGCCGACAGGTTCGCCGCCCTCCGGGGGCTCCGGGTCGGCGTGATCGCCAACCCGACGTCGGTCGACCACTCGATGCGGCACGTGGCCGACCACCTCCGGGCCGCGGCCGGCGTGACGCTCGCCGCGCTGTTCGGGCCCGAGCACGGCATCCGGGCCGATGTGCAGGACATGATCGGCATCGCCTCCGACCTCGACCCCCGGACCGGCGTCCCGGTCCACACCCTCTACGGGCCCGACTTCGCCAGCCTCAGCCCGTCCGAAGAGCAGCTGGAAGGGCTCGACGCCCTGGTCTTCGACGTCCAGGACGTCGGGAGCCGATACTATACGTTCGCCGCGACGATGCTCTATTCGATGCAGGCCGCCGCCGCCCAGGGGCTGCGGTTCTTCGTGCTCGACCGGCCCAACCCGATCGGCGGCGAGGCGGTCGAGGGGCCGACGATCCGCCCGGGTTACTCCAGCTTCGTCGGCCCCCACCCGGTCCCGATCCGCCACGGGATGACCGTGGGCGAGCTGGCCCGGATGTTCCGCGCGGAATGCCCGATCGACCTCGACCTGACCGTCGTCCCTTGCGGAGGGTGGTCGCGGCCGATGCTCTGGGCCGAGACCGGCCTGCCCTGGGTCCTCCCCTCGCCGAACATGCCGACGCCCGAGACGGCCCTGGTCTACCCCGGCGGCTGCCTGATCGAGGGAACGAACCTGTCCGAGGGGCGGGGGACGACCCGGCCGTTCGAGCTCTGGGGCGCCCCCTGGCTGGAGCCCGACGCCCTGGCCGAGCCCGCCCCCTGGACCGCGGGCGCCCTGCCCCGCCCCTGCGCCTTCCGGCCGACCTTCCACAAGTTCGCCGGCCAGACCTGCCAGGGCGTCCAGCCGCACGTCGACGACCCGTCGGCCTTCGCCCCGGTCTGGTTTTACACGGCGATGATCGCCGCCGCCCGGGCCCAGCGGCCCGACCTCTTCGACTGGCGGCGCGAGTCGTACGAGTTCGTGGCCGACCCGATCGCCATCGACCTCCTCTACGGCTCGGACCGCGAACGGCTCCTGATCGACTCCGGCCCCACGCCCGGCGACCTCTCCGACCTCCGGGCCCTCTGGGCGACCGACGAGGCCGACTTCCGCTCCCGCCGGGCCCCGTTCCTGCTCTACGACGCCTGACGCCGCGATCTCTCGCAGGGTGGATGAAATCCACCAAGGTTCGGGCCAAGCCGCAGGAGCTGGTGGGTTTCATCCACCCCCCGAAGCTCCCGGCGTGTCCCGGCCGAAAGAAGTGCTCGCAGTCTTATGTCGAAGCCACTAATCTGATGGACTGCCCCCGGATCCATCCGATCGGTTCGGGGTGGCTTGAGGCGACGACGCCCGACACGAAGGCCCGCGCCCCTGGGGACGCGGATCGCTCGCGTGCACAACACGACTGCCCGACCGGCCTCCGGACGGGCTCCGACCGCCTATTGTCCGGCATCCCGGGCGGCCGGCCCGATGATGACGGCCCCCGGAAAAGGACTCGAACACATGCGGCCGAACCGGAAATCCGGACAGCTCTCCAGGGCCCGACGGCAGCCGCGGAGGCTCCAGTTCGATCGTCTGGAGGGGCGGGTCGTCCTCTCGAACGGCAGCCCCACCGTGGGCGTCTACGACGAGAACGTCCATCGATCCCAACACGGTCGATTACGTCGCCACGGGTTTCAGTCTGTCGAACGCCGATTTCATCGGCCGAGTGGCGACGGCGTTCGCCCAGGACTCGGGCGACGTCATCGATGCGTCGGCCCTCGGCTCCCTCTACAGCTACGGCGCCCACCAGAACAAGTCGCTCGCGGTGGCGACCGACTTCGGGATCGGCAGCGCCTACCACATCTCGGGGACCGGCGGGGTCGCCAGCTCGGGCAATTCGGCCACGCTCGGCTTCTCCTCGATCTCGGGGGGTGTCCCCAACGAGCACGTGGTGGCCCTCGGCGTGACCGCGCTCTCGATCGGCGGCAGGGACTACGGCAACGTGACGGCGACGGCCCGACTGGCGGGCGGCGGCACGCTCTCGGCCACCCGCCACATCAACGACGCCACGAACGCGGGAGACACCTTCTACGGGCTCACCGCGCCATCGATCGCCTCGGACACCTCCGGCCCCAGGTGCGCCGCCAGGTTGTCGAACGTCCCCGGAGCCTAGACAGCGCCAAGCCTGAACCATAGTCGAGACTTGACGCTCGGCCCTTGGCGTGGCAGCAAACTGCAAAGGGTGATCCCGAATCCACCCGCTACGGACTCACAGTGAGCGAACCAACGGAGGGTCTTGTGATGCGCTTCCGACTCAGCATCGCGTCGATGATGGCGGCCATCCTCATCATCGCCTTGAGCTTCGCCGCGCTCCGAATCAACTCGGTCTTCTGCGGCGGAATCATCCTGCTCACGACCCTTGCCCTGCTGTGTAGCGCAACCTTCATGTCCCTTGCCGAGAGCGGACCGAGCCGTCTGGCTTGGATCGGTTGCGCCGTATTCGGGTGGCCGTGCTTCATCCTGGGATTTGGGCCCGTAGCGAATGAGCGTCTAGGCCCGCCGCGCACGACGGCGATGTTCGAGGAGGCGATCCCTTACATCAACCCGGAGTTGGCTTCACAGATCAAAAAATATACGCCTCCAGGCAGGCTTGAAGTCGCAGGGTATTCGGAACCGCCGGGAAATGTGGTTGGGTATGTGGCCGGGTTACAGCGATTCCGCCAGTCGAGCCATTCAGTGCTGACTCTGGGCTTCGCCGCGATGGGGGCCATCCTGGGATACTCCCATGCCGTCAGGCGTAATCGAGCCGCCGGGACAGAGGAAGGCGAATGACTACATCACCGGGTTGAGCCTCACCTACGACGGGGCGGTCTACGGCACGCCCTCCTTCTCGCTCTGGTTCGACGACGTCGGCTTCATCACCGCCGTCGTCCCCACGGTGCCGCCGCCCTCCGCCGGCGATGACACTTATTCCGTCGCCAAGGACCAGACGCTGACGGTCGCCGTACCCGGCGTGCTGGCGAACGACACCGACACGACGGGCGGCACCTTGACGGCACACCTGGTGACGCCCGCGACCCACGGCACGGTCACGCTCAACGGCGACGGCTCCTTGGCTTACACGCCCGCCCCGGGGTCCTCCGGGACCGACGGCTTCACCTCCCAGGCCTCCGACGGCACGCTCAGCTCGGCCCCGGCCACCGTCACGATCACCGTCCGGCCGGTCGTCGGCTCGATCCGCGGGGTCCTCTGGAACGACGCCAACGGCAACGGCGCGGTCGACGGCACCGAGTCGACCCTCGCCGGGCGGACGGTCTACCTCGACCAGGACCGGGACGGCGTGCTCGACGGCGGGGAACTCTCGACCACCACGGCGGCCGACGGGTCCTACGCCTTCGCGGGACTCCCCGTCGGGACGTATGACGTCGCGGAGGTCCTCCCCCGGGGCTGGTCCCAGACGGCGCCCGGCACCCCCCGCCTACCGGGCGGTCACGCTCGGCGCCATGACGTCGACCCTGATCAACTTCAATGAACTCGCGAGCGCCTCGGACCAGATGATCGCCGCCTATCACAACTCCGGGTACACGTTCGACACGAACGTAGACCAGCCCACGAAGTTCACCGTGTTCGGCACCTCGAACACGGGCCGTTACGCGGGCTCCCCGGCGCTCTTCTCGGAATGGTCGCCATCGACGATCAGCCTGAGTCGCGACGACGGTGCTGCCTTCACGTTGAACTCGATGAGCCTCTCGACGTTCTGGAGCAGCATCTACAACGTCACCGTCTCGTTCACCGGGACCAAGGCCGACGGCACCAAGGTCGCTCAGTCGTTCCCGATCGGCAGCCGGCTCGGCTTCCACACGGCGACGTTCCTCGGCTTCAACAACCTGAAATCCGTGACCTGGGCGTCCACGACCGTCAACGACTACCACGAGTTCGACGACGTCTCGGTCCAGACCTCCGGCCCGGCCGACCTGACGGGCGTCAACTTCGGCAGCCTCCGCCAGCCCCCGGTGGCCGTCGCCGACGCCTACGCGGTAACCAAGAGCACGCCCCTCGTCGTCGCCGCCGCGTCGGGCGTCCTGGCCAACGACACCGACCCGGCCGGCCTGCCACTCGCCGCGACGCTGTGGGGCAACCCGGCTCACGGGTCGGTCGCGCTCGCCGCCGACGGCTCGTTCACCTACACGCCGGGCGCCGGACACCTCGGGGCAGACTCGTTCACCTACAAGGCGAACGACGGCACTCTCGACAGCAACATCGCGACCGCCACGATCGCGGTGACCCCGAACCTCGTCGCCGCCGATCACAAGTACGACGCGCCGACGGGCTCGCCGCTGTCCCTGGCGGCCCCCGGAGTCCTGGCCGGCGAGATCGCCCCGGCCGGCGACACGGTCACCGCGGCGCTCGTCGCCGCGCCGGCGCACGGCGTCCTCGCCCTGAATGCCGACGGCTCGTTCACCTACACCCCCGCCGTCGGCTTCAACGGCCTCGACCTGTTCACCTACCGCCTCAATGACGGCCCGAACGTCTCGAACACCGCGACCGTCACCGTCACCGTCCCCACGCCCCCTCGGGGTGGTTCGGCCGGATTCGTCGGCACCGACGCCGCGACGCGGGGCGATTGGAGGTCGGTCTACGGCGCCGACGGGTACGCGATGGCCGGCCGCGCCGCGTCACCCCCGCCCTACGCCGCGGCGGGCCTGGTCGGCCAATCCGACTGGACCTGGGCCGACCCGACGGCCGACGCCCGGGCGTTGGCCGACCCGGCCGGGCCGGGGCGGCTCGCCGCCACCTGGTACAGCCCCTCCTCCTTCGCGGTCGACCTGAACCTGACCGACGGGCGGGCCCACATCGTCTCCGCCTACCTGCTCGACTGGGACGGCGGCGGCGGCCGGGCCGAGCGGGTCGACGTCCTCGACGCCGCCACCGGCGCCGTCCTCGACACCCGCGACGCGTCCTCCTTCGCCGGCGGCGAGTACCTGACCTGGTCGCTCGCCGGCCATGTCCAGCTCCGCTTCACGGACCTCCGGGGCGACAACGCCGTCCTCGGAGGGCTCTTCTTCGGCTGAGCGGTCGGTGTCCCGGGGGGCCGGCGGGTCGCGGCAGGGTCGCCGGTGAGCCCCTGACCCTCGGTCCTCCCGATAGGCCCAAGATCAGCTCGAGCCCTCGCGGATTCGGCTGGATCTTTTCCCCTGGATCGCCGATATCTCCCCGTCGGCGTCTCGTTACGGGTCGAGTCAAGGGGGAGTCAGGCATGGACGCCGCAGCAATCACCCGGCCCGGCGAGGGCCTCGATCCGCCCCGCGAGTTGCTCCGGCCCATGGTCGAGCTGGCGACCGTCATTGGGCTGCTCGAGCTGGAACTCTGGCACCTCCGGGCCCACGGGGCCCCCTGGCTCAACGCCCTGATCTACGGCGTGATCGTCGCGACCGTCGCCCTCTCGTATCGGCGGCGGCAATCGGCCCGGTCGTCGAAGCTGACGGCATCCGTCGGGATCGGGCGGGCTTGGGCCGAGTCGGTCGCGGCCTGCCTGGTGCTCTCGACGGTCCTGGGGGTCGCGGCGACCTTGGTGGGAGACGCGAACGAGACCTTCGAGTTCGTCTTCCTCGACAAGCCGCCGCTGAGGCTGCTCAACTGGCTCGTCGGCAAGCTCGGCGCGGCATTGCTCCAGCAACTGGCGCTCCAGATGTTCCTCTGGCCGGTCTGCCGCGAGCTGACGGGGAGCCGCCCGGTCGGGACGGTCCTGGCGGCGTCGATCTTCGGGCTGATCCACCTGCCCAGCCCGACCCTGGTGGCGATCACCACGCTGGCCGGCGTGGCCTGGATCTCGCTTTATCAGAGGTCCGGCCGGCTCGCGCCCTTGGTCGTCACGCACATGATCCTGGCGACGCTCGCCCACGGCGGCCTGCCCGAGCGGCTGACGTATGACATGAGGGTGGGCCTGATGGCGACCGCCGACCTGAAGCGGTTCGAGGAGCTGAACGACCCGCGAATCCGCCAGATCAACCGCCGGCTCAAGGAGAACCGGGCCGACCTCAAGCGCTACGCCTCGGCCGAATACTACCGGGCCCAGGGCGGCACCAAGCCCGACTTCATCCGGGGCCTCTACCGCGACATCCTCGGCCGGGCCGCGTCGGCGGGGGACCTCGCCTTCTGGACCGGCCGGAAGCTGGCCAACCCCCGCGACGAGATCCCCTCGATCTTCCTCGGCAGCGACGAGTTCGCCCGGCTCAAGCAGGCTCGCCGGGCCGGGGCGCGGCCGACGCTCCTGCGTTGAATCCGGCCGGGAAAGACGCCTTCAGCGACGCTCGACGGGCTCGGGAGCCCAGGGGATCGAATCCGCCTGATAGACCCGGCCGTCGTCCCAATCCTGGACCCAGGCCGAGACCCGGCAATTCGCGACGACCCAGCCGGGCGCGAGCCGGAGCGGGAAAGTGAACGACTTCGACCCCGACCGGCCGAGCTTCGCGGCCTTGTAGGCGAACGACCGGACGGCGTGGTGCTCGACCAGCGTCTTGCCCGCGTTCTCGCCCGAGCCGACGCGGGTGGTGACCGGCCCCTCGGCGACGGCCACGCCGATCATCAGCGACCGGCCATCCAGCCTCGCCTTCAGCGGCGTCACCCCGACGTCGAGCGTCCGTTCGAGGCCGTCGCCGGTCAGGTCGAGCCGGAGCGACGCGCCGGGCTCGTCCTTCAATGCCTTGCCGATCGACGCGATCGCCTCGGTCCGGTTCGAGCCGAGCATCGGGTAGCGGCCGTCGACCATCATCATCGGCGTGAAATAGAGGTCGTTGCGCTTCAGGGCGGAGTTATAGGCCAGTTGTCGGCGGCTATATTCCTTGTTCGAGAACGGGTCGACCCAGGGCTCGTTGAAGTAGTCGACGTGGAAGGCGATCGGCACGATCTTGTCCGGCCCGTAGCCCTGCTTCGCGAGCTGGCCGAGGAAGTCGTTCGCGGGCGGGCAGGAGTCGCACCCCTGCGAGGAATACAGCTCGACCAGGACCTTCTTCGGAGGCCCGGCCGACGACCTTGCTCCACCCTCCTGCGCCGGCGCGACGGAGGCGACGCCCGACGCGGCGGCGATGGCCAGGACGGCTGCAATGGCGATCTTCATGGTCGGCTCTCTCCTGAGGGATGGGCGGGCCGGCCTCAATGGCCGGCATACCAGTCGTAGCCGCGATCGGCCCAGAAGTCGGCCGGGCGGGCGTCGGTGAAGCGGATCGAGCCCAGGTTCTTGATGCTCTTGATCCCGTACTTGACCGGGATCGTCAGCCGGAGCGGGGCCCCGTGGCCGGGCGTGAGCGGCCGCCCGTCCATCTCGTAGCAGAGCAAGGTCTGGGGATGGCGGGCGGAGGCCGCGTCGAGGCCGACGTAGTATCGGCCGTCGGGGGTCGCCAGCGAGGCGTAGGCGAGCAGGTCATCGGGCTTGCCCCGGGGTCCGGCCGGGAGCCCGCTCCGGGTCGCCAGGCGGGCGGCGTCGGCCAGATCGGAGAGCCGGGCCCCGGCCCATCGGACGATGGTGCTCCATCCTTCGATGCATCTCAGCTCGGTGATCATCTCGACCCGGGGCAGGGCCTTGATCTCGGCGAGGGTGAACGGCCTGGCGCCGCCGGGGCCCTCGACCCGGAGGCGGAACTTGTCGAGATCGGGCGCCGGGTCGAGCCCGTAGCTCCCGTTGACCCGGGGCATCCGGGCCCGGGCGAGCGGGAACGTGGGCGTCGGCCGCGAGGGGCCGAACGCCGCGCGGCCGATCCTCTCGTCGAATCCGAGGACGCGGCGGAGCGGCCACGCCAGCATCCCCTCCTCGCCCGTCCGGTAGATCCAGTGCCGGCCCGCGACGCCCGCCAGGATCGCCGCCCCGCCGATCGCGAGGCCGCGACGGGTCATCCGGCCGAGCCGGCGGCGGGTCTCATCGTCGGTCGGCGGCGAGTCCGGCCCGTTCGGCTTCGTCATAGCTGGGCTCTCCGTCGGGGGTCAGCTCGACGCCGATGATCATGGCCCGGGCGTTGTTCCAGCCGGCCCGGATCACCTGCGCGATGTGGATCAGGAAGAAGAACACATATCCGATCGTCAGCCCGAAGTGCTCGAGCCGGGCGGCCTCGTATCCCCCCAGGGCCGTCGTGATCGGGGAGACCTGCACCGGCTTGTAGATCGCCAGCCCGGTCAGGAGCGACCCGGCCCCCATCGCGATCACCCCGGTATAGGCCAGCCGCTGGGCCCCGTTGAATTTTCGTCGCGGGAGCGGAAGCTTCCTGACGCCGAGGTCGTGGAGGACCACCTGGAACGCCTCGGCGAAGGTGTGCCGATTCGGGACCAGATGCCGCCACTCGCCGCTGAGGAAGGTGTACGAGACGTAGACCAGCCCGTTGATGGCGAACAGCCACATGAAGGCGAAATGCCAGGCCATCCCCTCCGCCAGCCGGTGGCCGAGGTTCAGCCGCTGATAGAACCAGTCCGGGAAGAATTTGACCAGGGTGAAGCCGCCCAGACGGATCGCATAGACGTCGTTCGCCCAGTAGATCAGCAGGCCGCTCCAGATCATCACCGCCAGGATCGGCACGTTCGCCCAGTGGAACGTGCGGGTCGCCAGCGAGTGTTTCCGCTCCAGGCGAGGCATCGGTTCGGACCTCCTCGGTGATGGCCGCGCCCGGACGCCGAACGGGCGGTCCGGGCGCCGATCGACCACGACGGTTACTTCGGGGCCCCGTCCATCCCGGCCTTGGGAGCCATCGCGCCGCCGTCCATCCCGGCCTTGGGGGCCATCGCGCCGCCGTCCATCCCGGACTTGGGGGCCATCGCGCCGCCGTCCATCCCGGACTTGGGGGCGTCGGCGGGCGGTGTCGCGTCGCCGCATCCGGCGATGGCGAGGCCGAGCAGGGCGGTCGCGGTGAGGAGGCCGTGCGGTTTCCATCTCGTGGTCATCTCAAAGGACTCCTGAATCCACCCGGATCTTCGAGGATGGCCCGGCCGCGCCGATCCGGGACGAGGCGCGCGGGACCCGACACGAGCGGGCTCGGTGGTCTGAGGGCAAGGCGACGTTGATGCGTGCGGGCGGGCGGGACGATCAGGGGCCCGGGGCGACAAGGCCCCCGAGGAGCGATCGGGCGACCGACTCGAAATGGCCGGTCTCGCCCTGGACGCGGGCCAGGAGCATGGCCCCTTCGAGCCCGCTCACCAGCGATCGGGCCTGGTCTAGGGCCGCTCCGCCGGGGCGGAAGTCGCCCCGATCGCGGCCGTCGGCGATCACCCGGGCGACCCAGCCCACCTGCTCCTCGAACGCGGCGGCCACCTCGACGCGGATCGGGTCGGGCAGGTTGCCGAACCCGGCGGCGAGGATCCCGCAGAGGCACATCCGGCCCGATTCGAGCGTCTCCCGGAACATGGCGATGTAGCCGAGCAGCCGGGCCGTCGGGTCCGGGTCCGCCTCGATCGCCGCGAGCCGGGTCCGGCACTCGCCCCGGAACCGCTCGATCAGCCGGAGGCCGAGGTCGGCCTTGGTCGGGAAGTGATGGTGGATGCTCGCCTTGCGGATGCCGACGAGCCCGGCCACGTCGGCGAAGCTGAAGCCGTCGAAGCCGGAGGTCTGGACCAACGCCTGGGCGTGATCCATGATTCGTTGTCGCATGGCGATCTCGGGCGTCATCCCCGCCATTCTACCTTCTGGTAGGTTGGCGCCAAGGGGTGCCCGAACTATCTCTCAAGTTGCCCGACGCCGGGCCATCGGATCGAAGGAGGTGCGGGCGATGTCGGATTCCGAGGTGATTCTCCGGTTCGAGGGCGAGGTCGAGAGCCCGGTCGGGCTGACCTTCGAGGACCTCGGCCGGATGCCCGGCGAGTCGCAGGTCGGCGACGTCTCGCGGTTCCAGCCGGGGCGACGGGGCGACGGCGTGACCCTGGAATCGCTCCTCGCGATGGCCGGGCCCCGGCCGGGGGCGACTTACGTGACCCTCCACGCCGACCGCGACGACTTCCACGTCTCGGTCCCGCTGGCGGCGATCCGCGCGCAAGGCGTGGTCGTCTACAAGCTCGGCGGCGAGGCCCTCGGGGCCTCCGATGGCGGGCCGATCCGGCTCCTGCTCCGCGACCCGGCCGCCTGCCATGCCGGCGAGCTCGACGACTGCGCCAACGTCAAATATCTCAGCCGGGTCGAGCTGACCCCCGGCCGGGGCCGCGACACCCGCCCGGCCGACGACGCCGCGCACGAGGCGCTGCACGCCAAGGCCGAAGGGCCCGCCGGCGGGTGAAGGGCGAAGGCCGTCGCCTTTGCGACTTCACCAGCCGAGCAGCTCGCGGAACTTGAGGACGAGGATGACGGTGACGACGGCGGCGGAGCCGACGACGGCCATCAGGACACCGCCGGCGGCGATCTCGCGGGCGACCTTGAGCCGGGGCTCCTCGGGGTCGCCGACGGCCCGGGCCAGGGTGTCGACGGCGCTGTGGTTCAGCTCGGCGATGAAGATCGAGCAGCCGGCCATGACCAGGACGACCCAGCCCTGGGGGCCGACGCCGAGCATCGCCGCGGTCAGGGCCACGAGCAGGACGCGGTAGCCGTGGGCGAAGAAGCTGGAGTCGCCCCGGATGGCGTGCTTCCAGCCGCTCAGGCCGGCCCAGAGCTTCTCGCGGAGGTCCTTGCGGCCGGCGCGGGCGGGGGGGGGCACCGGGGTCGCGAAGTCGTCCGGCCCGCGGTCGGGCGGCGATTCGGCGAGGAGGGTTGATCGTGCCATGATTATTCGACCGGGGCGAACCGGGGGTCCAATCGGGCCAGGCCCGACGCGGAGCCGAGCTTGAGGTTCGGGCTGAGTCGGGGCGTGATCTCGAACACGAACTGGTAGCTGTGCTGGAGCGGGCTGGCGGCCAGGCCCACCGAGGTCAGGTAGTCGGCGCCGATCCGGGTGAGCGAGCCGCTGGCTCCGAGCAGGTAGCCGGTGCCGAAGTCGTAGGAGGTCCCGGTGGTCATGAACCACTTCGGGCTCATCCAGTACGAGTAGGACGCGTTGAGGGCCGAGGTCGAGATCGGCCCGGTGTTGACGATCGTGTAGCCGATGAAGATGTTCCCCTTCGGGATCCGCGTGATCGAGATGCCCGAGGTGATGATGTGGAGGCCGAACGGGTCGTTGCGGAGCCGGCTGGTGTTCTGGAAGAAGGGGTCGCCGGTGACCTTGAAGAACTCGAACCAGCCGTAGGAGACGAGGCTGGTCCGGTCGCCGATGTACCATTCATAGTTGTAGAAGTTCTGCCCGAACGGCTTGCCGAAGTTGTCGCGGCTGGCCTGGGGGAAGTAGGTGGTGTCGAGGTCGAAGATCATGTAGTCGGTGATGTGCCGCTTGCCCTCCTGGCCTCGCTTGGTCTGGAGCCGCTGGTGGATCCCGAGCTTGAGGGTGTCGATGGAGGCCTGGATGTCGGTCGGGCCGGTGAGGGGCGAGAGGGCCCGGCGGAGGGTGAGGAAGCGGGGGTCGTACTGGGGCGGGAGGACGCCGCCGCCGTAGTTGGTGAGGGCGAAGTAGCGGCGGGTGTACTCATAAGCATTATCGTCGAGGTCGTCCTGGACGCCCAGGCTGTTCAGGGGGACGTTGGAGTAGGCGTCGCGATAGTCGGCGACGAAGTCGATCTTGTGGTTGAGCCCGTGGATGTTGAGCAGCTCGCTCTCGGCGTTGGGATAGGCCTTCCACAGTGTGATGTCGGCCCGGGCGCCGGCGGCCCCCCAGAGCCGGCCGACGGCGTGGCCGGCGATCTGGTTGTTCCACCCCACGGCCTGCCCCTGGAGGTACGGCGTGATCCGCATGAAGTTCAGGTTGATCGGCAGGTCGAGCTCGTGGGTCGTGTAGATCCGCCCGCTCTGGAAGGTCCCCTTGGTGTTGGAGACCGGGTCGATCGGCAGGTAGGCGAAGATGGTCTTGTTGTTGACCTCGGCCGCCGTGTGGACGTTGGCGAAGTCGGCCCCGGTGTGCTGGAAGTAGGTCAGCCGGTTGTTCAGGAACGAGTCGCCCAGGCGATAGTAATCCCCCTTGGGGTACCACTGGGTCTCGGTGTTGAAGGTCTGGAGGTTGGTCTCGGCCAGGACGGTGAACGCGCGATTCTCCTTCTGACGGATCAGGTAGGCCAGGTTCTCCTGGTCGAGCCCGGTGTCGAAGAGCCGCTTGAAATACTGCTCGAGGAAGTTGCGGTCGGTCCGGCCGACGAACCCGACCTCCAGGTTGAGCCGGAAGTCCTCGTCGAACGAGGCGTCTTTGGGCAGGAGCGACTGCATGTGTCGGGCGGTGAGCCGGCCCCGGAAATCCTGGAAGGTCGGGTTGGAGAGCCGCGTGTAGCCGGCGCGGCCCGCGGCGTTGTTGTCGGGCGAGTTGGTGATCACCGCCGGCCCGAGGCCGAGGACGTCGCGCGAGCCGTCGAAGAGGCCGTAGATGTCGAAGTAGCCGGCGTAGCTGGTGAGGGGGCTGGGCTTGCGAGTCCGGTCCTTGTGGAACGGGTCGTTGATGTCGTTGATGAGGTCCTGACCATACCAGCCGATCTCGGAGCCCAGGGCGATGCCCTGGCCGGGCCTCTTGTCGCGGGCGCTGAGGTAGTCGACGTCGAGGTTCCAGACGTCGATCTCGGGCGGGTGCCGCCGGCTGAGGAGGTTGAAGACGTCGAAGTCGGTCCGGACCTGCTGACCGAAGAAGTTGTTGGTCGAGAACGAGATCCCCTGGAGCGGCGGGTCGAGGTCGTCGGCCTCGACGAAGAGCCGGGGGTAGTAGAAGACGGGCACCGGGCCGAAGAAGAAGAAGTTCTGGCGGGCGTCGATCTGCCAGGTCAGGTCGTCGCGATCGAACGGCGAGGCGCCGGGGTCGGGCACGGCCTGGGTGTCGACGACCTGGCGGACGTCGATCGACTTGCTGGTGAACCGGTAGCCGGGGTTGGCGAACCGGCTGCCGGTGGTGACGGTCTGGTCCGCCTGGATCGCCGCGAGCGAGCTGGGATAGCGGCGGCCGTCGGGCGCGGCCACCTCCGGGTGATACTGGAAGATCCGCGGCGACTTGATCTTCGTCGGCGTGATCAGCCCGGGCGCGAACAGCTCGACCTGGGCGTTGAGCGTGAGGAGCTTGTCCCTCTGGACGTCGTAGTAGGCCCGCTCGGCCTGATAGGTCCGCTGGTCGCTCCGCCCCTGGAGCCGGAGCTGGTCCTGGCGGAAGATCACGTGCCCTTCGAGGTAGAACTCGATGGGGTCGGTGACGTTGGAGACGATCTGGTTGTTGAAGTCGAGCCGGGGGGCCGACCCGCGACCGCCGCCGCGGAGCCAGATGACGACGTTGTCGGCCTCGATGTCGACGATCCCCTGCTCGACCGTCCGGGTCTGGATGTTGACGCCGTTGCGGATGACCAGGATCTGCGTGCCGTCGGCCTGCCGTTCCAGGGTCTCTAGCTGGATCTCGCCGAGGCCGCGGGGGTAGATCGTCGTGACCCGCTGCGAGCCGGGCAGGACGACGACGTTCGCGTCCTCGCCGGAGGCGGCCGGGCCGGCGCCGGGGCGGGCCGGCCGGGGCGAGCCGTCGGGCATCGGGACGAGCGTGGTCGGCGGGTCGGCCTCGGTCGGGCCCGAGCCGGGGCCGAGGGGCACGGTGTCGGGGGCCAGCGGCAGCGGGTCGACGGCTGGCGGCGGCACCTGGTCGGGCATCGGCAGGGTCGAGAACTCGTCGGGGAACGCCGCCCCGCCCGGGTCCTGGGTCCGGCGGACCGCGGGGTCGGCGGGGGCCGATGCCGACGCCGACGTCGGGGCCGGCATCGGCATCAGGGTCACCTTGCCGGCCGGGGCGGGCGGCCCCGGGTCGGCGACGGGCGTGGCCTCCAACGCGACGGGCAGGCTCGATGGCACGGGCGCGACCGGGGCGAGCTTCCGGGCGGCCGTCTCCCGGGCCCGTGACGCCGCGGCGGTCGCCGAGGCGGGCCGGCCGACCGGCTTCGGGCGGTCGGGCGTGGGCGGCTGGCCGGGGAAGGCCCGGGCCAGGATTGGATAGCCCGGGGGCGGCCTGTTCAGTTCGTGCATCCCGCCGGGGGCCCGGGCGACGAGCTTGAACTGGTCGGTCGTGACCATCCTGAGCCGGACGTCGGGGTAGGTCTGGCCGGGGCTCGCGGGGTCGCGGACCTCCTCCTCGGCGTAGACCGCGACCCGGTGGATCGACCCGCCGACCCGGCCCGCGCGGTCGATCCGGGCGACGACCCGCCGGGCGACGATCGAGACGTCCCCCTGGGCCACCTCCGCCCCGTCTTCGAGGAGCACGCAGTACGTCCCGCCCTCGGTCCAGGCCTGGACGTGGTCGGCGGACAGCCGGATCGGCGCGGCCTCATCCCCCTTCCACGAGGCGGTCGGCGCGTCCTGGCCCCGCGCCGGGCCCCGGCCCGCATGGCCGGCGATCGCGACGACGAGGGCGATGAGGAGCCGGGCGCCGGCGCGGCGGCGGATGTCCGTCTGGTCGTGGCCCCGCACGGCACCTCCTCAACCCAACGCGCCCGGAGCCGGGCCGGCCTACCGAGGCCGGGCCCGCGATTGCCCGGCCCGAAGGCCGGCGGTCCGATCCCCCGAGGCTCGCGCCGTCGGAGGATCTGCGTCATTCCAGGAGGAGGGATCGAAGACGTGCGACGGACGGGACAATCGGCGGGAAAGTAGCCGCTGGGGCGAAGGGCGTCAACCCGAGAACCGTCCGCCGACGCCGGGGTGTGCGTGCGTGGATTCCGGTGGCGTTACGCGGCCCCCCCACCCTGACCCTCCCCCACGGAGGGGGGAGGGGACCAGACGGAGAGGCCGCATTGTGCGATCGATCCGCCAGCGACGGACTCCCTCCCCCCTCGCGGGGGAGGGCTGGGGTGGGGGGCGGCGTGGCACCACCGAAATCCCCGGGCACGCCCCGCGGACTACGGGTCGGCGACCGATGGATCAGAAGACCACACGCCTCAGCTTGGGGTCGCGGAAGTGGCGGAGGAGGGAGGGGTTCAGGCCGTAGCTGAGGCCGAGGAGCTTGATCGGGTGGAGGGTCCGCTTGGTGACGCCCTGCTCCATCTGCATCCGGCAGGCGCCGCACTCGGTCGAGCCGATCTCGATGTCGCCGTCCTGGAGGCGGTTGAGGAGGCCGCGGCCGGCCCGGAGCGAGGTCCGGAAGTTGTCGCGGGCCATGCCGAAGGTCCCGGCCATCCCGGAGCAGCCGCGGTCGATGAACTCGACGTCGAGCTCGGGGATGGCGCGGATCAGGTCGAGGCCGGGGGTCCCGACTTCGAGGGAGCGGAGGTGGCAGGGCTGGTGGTAGCCCACCCGGGCCCGGAGCGGGTGCTTGGGCTCGGGGAGCTGCCCGCGGGCGGCGAGGCCGGCGAGGTACTGGCCGACGTCCATCGTGCTCTCGGCGACGAGGCCAGCGTCGAGGTCGTCGGTCAGCTTGAGATATTCGCGGCGGAGCATGAGGGCGGCGGTGGGCTCGGAGCAGACGATGGTGTAGCCGTCGCGGACGGCGTCGCCGAGGACCCGGAGGTTGGCCACGGCCAGCTCGCGGGCGCGGTCGAGGTCGCCGGCGACCATCGCGGCCATCCCCGAGCCCTTCTGGCGGCGCGGGACGTGGACATTCACCCCGGCTTGCCGCAACACGCCCACGACGGACTCGGCCAGCTCCTGGTCGAAGTGGTTGGCGAAGACGTCGACGAAATAGGCCACCCGCGGCCCGGGGGCCTGGGGCCGGGCCTTGGTCAGGCCCAGCCGCTCGGCCCGGCGGAGGAAGGGCGTCCGGTGGGCCCGGGGCAGCGAGCGGTGCCGCGACAGCCCGAAGGTCCGCTCGATCAGCCAGCGGGCGAACCGGTTCCGGAGCACGGCGTTCCAGGCGATCGGGACGCGGCTGGCCAGCCTCGACCAGAGGTCGACGCGCGAGAGGAACCAGTCGGTCGGCGCCAGGCCGTGGATCTCGACGTAGGCGGCCTTGGCCTCGACCATCAGGCTGGAGATGTCGACCCCGGCCGGGCATTCGGTCCGGCAGGCGGTGCAGTGGATGCAGAGGTCGGCGTTGGCCTTCATCTCCTCCGACCCCCAGAGCCGGGGGTCGACGGCGCCGGTGGCGATCTGGCGGAGCAGGTTGGCCTGGCTCCGGGGGGAGGCCGCCTCGGTCCGGAGGGCCCGGAAGGTCGGGCACATCCGGAGCCCGGGCTCCTGCGACCGGCAGGCGCCGCAGCCGTTGCAGGCCGAGGCCTGTTCCAGCAGCGTCAGGCCGGCGTGGCGGAGGGCGGGGACGATCGCGACCGGGTCGGGCTCGGCGGCGGCGGGGGCCTCCTCGGCGGCGTCGGGCCCGGGATCGACGGCGGCCGGGGCTTCGGCCGGCGGCGCGGGCCGGGCCGGGGGCTTGAGGTGCCGGGTCATCAGGTGGGGGTCGTCGCCGATGACCTTGCCGGGATTGAGGATATTGTAGGGGTCGAAGGCGTCCTTGACCTCGCGGAGGGCGTGGTAGATCTCGCCGGACTGGCGGCGGAGGAACTGGGTCCGGGCCAGGCCGCAGCCGTGCTCGCCGGAGATCGAGCCGCCCAGCTCGAGCGCGGCGTCGAGGACGTCGCCGGCCATGGGTTCGAGCTTGGCGACGTCGCGCGCGTCGCCGAGGTCGAGGAACGGGCGGAGGTGGAGCTGGCCGTCGCCGGCGTGGGCGTAGAGGGTCCAGCTCACCCCGTAGCCCTTGAGGATGTTCTGGAGCCGGCCGATCAGCTCGGCCAGGGCCTCGGGGGGGACCGCGACGTCTTCCAGGAAGGGGACGGGGCGGCTCGGCCCCCTCATCCGCATCAGGCTCGGCGTGATGGCCCGGCGGAGGCCGAGGAGGAAGTCGCAGTCGGCCCGACGGGTCGCCTCGACGGGGTCGGCCACGAGCCGGCCGAGCCGCTCGATCCGCCCGGAGAGGCCGCGGAGCCGATCGAGGACCTCGGCCGGGTCGTCGCCGTCGAACTCGACGACGAGGGCCGACTCGGCCGCCTCGGCGATCCACGGGCGCATCGCGGGCAGGACGTCGCGGGCCAGGCTCAGCGACCGCCAGTCGAACAGCTCGCAGGCCGAGGGCCGCCACTTCAGGCACTCCGCCACCGACCCGGCCGCGTCGACGATCCGGCCGAACGGGAGGACGACGACCGCCTGCGCCGCGGGGATCGGCACGGTCCCGAGCGTCACCTCGGTCACCAGCGCCAGCGTCCCCTCCGAGCCGACCAGGAGCCGGGCCAAGTCGATCCCGACCGGCGAGGCCGCCGCCCCCAGGGCGTACCCGGCGCGGTCCCGGGGCGACTTCGGCCGGCGTCGCGCGATCAGCTCGACCTGGCGGCGGTAGAGCGTGCCGAGCTTGCGGACGACGTGGCCCTTGAACTCGGCCGACTCCTCGCCGTCGGCCGAGGGCCAGGGCTCGAAGCCGACGGCGGCGGCCTCGCCGTTGGCGAAGACCACCGAGAGCCCCCGGACGTGGTCCGCCGTCGTCCCGTGCCGGATCGAGCGGATGCCCGCGGCGTCGAGCCCGACCATCCCGCCGATCGTCCGGGCCTCGGAGTGGCTGGGGTCGGGGCCGATCCGCCGGCCCAGCGGCGCGAGTCGGGCGTTGAGGACGTCCAGGACCACGCCGGCCTGGACGACGACGTGGTCGGCGCCGACCTCGACGATCCGCCGGAAATGGCGGCTGAAGTCGATCACCAGGCCGGGGCCGAGCGTCTCCCCCGCCAGGCCGGTCCCCGCGCCCCGGGCGTGGAGCGGGATCGCGTTCTCCGAGGCGTACCGGACCAGCGCCTCCACGTCGTCGCGGGTCCGGGGCACGACCACGCCGAGGGGGTCGATCTCGTAGAGGCTGGCGTCGTGCGCGTACGGGGCGCGCTCGATGGGCTCGAAGAGCAGCTCGCCGCCGAGGATGCCCCGAAGGTCGTCGTGAATCCGGGCCCGGCGTTCGTCCACGGTGGGGTCGCGTCCTCGATCGGATCGGTTCAGGATGGGACGAGAAAGACGAGGATGCCCCGACCGACCTCGTCGGCCTCGGCGGAGGGGCCCAACATTATAGGACGCGATGGCCGGCGGGATTCGCCCGCACTCGTCCCATTGACATCCATCAGTCAATACCAATGCCGGGCCGGCCGACCGGGGCCGCCGACGCCGCCGATCGTCGCCCAGGCACCCAGGATACAGCCGGCCCCGCCGTTCCCCAAGGGGAGGCCGCCGCCGGGGCGTCGCTTTCGAGCCCGCGGGGAGCGCCAGCGGATTCCCGCCGCTGCCGGATCGCTCAATCCGGCGGCGGGGGCCGGCAATGACGATGAGGCAGGGATTGGCCGGAAGCCGTCGGAACCTCCGCTCGACCCGCGACCCCGGCGAGTCGGCGAAATCCTCGTCGGGTCGCTCGGACCGACCCCTGGTCGGGTGGATGAAATGCGGCGCGGACCCCGTCACCCGTCGGGCGAGTGTGCTCCGGTCAGATAGACCGATCCCCCAACCCAACCTGAACTTTGGTGGATTTCACCCTCTGGTCGGGTGGATGAAATCCACCAACCCATCGGCCCGGCCCGGACCTGGCACCCGTCGGGCGGGCGTGACCCGGTCGAATTGATCTATCTTTGTAACCCACCCCGAACTTTGGTGGATTTCATCCACCCGGCAAGAGGGCCTTGCACCCTCACCGAGTTCGACCGATCGAGAGCGGGACCATGCTGTAACCGCCGACGGCCGCGGGTCGGGGGGCCGTCGCGGTCGACTTTGCGGGCAACGGGGTGGGTTGGGCGACAGGCCCCGGGTCGGCCTCGCTCGCCGGGAAAAACGAACCCAACCGCCCGGGGTCCGCGGAGACTCCGACGGGCGGGGCCGGGGCCGACACCTCCCTCCCGACGTTCGCCGCCTCGACCTGCTTCATCTCGCGGAGCGCCCGGTACATCATCCGCTCGGCCGCCGCCTCGTACCTCCGCGCCAGGGTCGCCGCCTTCGACGGGTCGAAGATCGCCCGGTCGGCGGCGCCGGCGCGGTCGGCCTCGATCGCCCCGAGGTCCAGCGTCGCGCGGTGGGCCCGGAGCCCGGCGACCTCGGCGTCGATCACCGCGACGAGTTGCCGCCGCGACCAGTCGCGCCGGGGCCCGTCGGCCAGCCCCGCCCCGTCCTCGCGGCCCAGGAGGGCGAAGTCGCCGCGGATCGCCCGCGAAAGCTCCTCGACGCGCGAGGTCCCGAAGCCCCCGGCGCGGCGGCCGGTCAGGTGCTCCGCCCTGTCCTGGTGGTCCAGGGTCCAGACCCGCCCCGAGGCGTGAGCCAGGTCGGACCGGAGGTCGATCCACGCGGCGACCATCCGGTCGACCCCCTCGGGCATCCGCCGGAGCCGACGGACGCTCGCGGCCGGCTCGTCGCCGATCGTCTCCATAAGGTGGTCGACCTCCGCCTCGCGGGCCTCGTCGAAGTCGGCCTCGGCGTGCCTGATGCCCGTCGAGATCGCCGCCGCCTCGTGGACGACGCACCGCTCGAGCCGGACCGAGAGCATCGCGGCGCGGCGGACCAGGCACCGCCCGGAGTCCGTCGCCGGCGCGAAATCGGCCTGAAACCCCGCGAACCGCCGCTCGACCTCCGCGGCATCCTCGGTCGCCAGGACGACCCCGGCGCCGGTCAGCCCGTGCTTGAACGAGTTGGCCCGCGACCGTTCCTTGCCCTCGGCGGTCCTCGGGCCGGTGGACCTGGAGGCGTTGGCGCGATTGGCGCTGATCCGGGCCTCGGAGGCGATCATGGGGACGTTCCTGTCTTCGAGTTGCGGCGCCCGGGGTTCGGGTTCCGTCCCTGACTATCGCTTTGCCGGGGCTCGCCTTAGTCGCCTTTCCGGCGAAGAGCCGAGGATTTCCCGATTGGATGGCCGACGGCTCCCGGGCTGGAGATCCCGTCCCCTTTGACGGCGTGGCGAATCCCCGTCAGACTCGTTGGAGACGTGTTGACCCCGAACGTTGGACGCGGGAAGACGCCGACATGACGATCGAATCGCTCCCCCGGGCCCGCGGGTCCGCCCCCTTCCGGCCCTTCGCCTTGAAGCTGGCCGACGGCCGCTCGCTCCCGGTGCCGCACTCCGAGCACCTCGCCTTCAACCCCAAGGGCCGGACGGCCGTGGTGATGGACGACCGCGATGGGTTCGAAGTGGTCGACCTCCCGCTCGTCGTCTCGCTGTCCATCGAGGGCCAGGCGGCCGGGAAGTCGGGCGATTGACGCGCGCCGGCCCAAGCCCCGGCCGGGCGATCTCCGCCCTTTCCATGATTGACGGGGCGTCCGTCGGGCCAGACGATGGGCGTAGGCTGATGGCGAAGGAGGCGGACATGGGCGACGTGCTGACGGTTGAGGAGATCGAGGCTCGATAGGCGCCGGATTGGGTCCTGGTCGGCGAGACTCGAACCGACGAGGGATCGAACCTCCGGTCGGGAACGGCCCTCTTCCACAGCCCCGACCGCGACGAGGTTTATCGAAAGGCGAGGGAGCTGAGGCCCGGACGTTTCGCCGTGCACTATCTGGGCTCATGGCCCGAGAACACGGCCCTCGTGCTGTGAGCCGTCATGGCTTTCACCGAAGAAGCGGCCCGATTCTGGTGAACGCCGAGATCACCGGCCCGCTCGGCAGCGTGGTCCCGAAGCTCGTCCTGGACACGGGTGCGACCACGAGCCTGATCAACATCACGACCCTGCTTTCTCCGGGCATCGATCCCAACCCATCCGCCCGACGGATCGCGATGACGACCGGGCGCGCCGTCGAGACGGTCCCGCTCGTCGTGCCGACCCGACCGACCGCGCCCGGGCAGGATCGATTCGGCTTCCCCGTGATCGCCCACACCATGCCCGCGAGTTCCGCCGTGGACGGGCTCCGACGTGGGCTCGATCTGGATCGTCGACCCGTTGATCTACCCATCCTGGCCGATGATCGGGCCCGTGGAGGTCGACGCGGTGCGGGCCGAGCACTGGCACCGGCTGCCGGGGGTGGTATTCCTGCCCGCGGGCTTGGCGTTGGCGGTCGCGGTGGCGATGGTCCGGCTCCGGCCGCCGGGCGTCCCCGGCCGGGCCGTCCGGCTCGGGCTGGCGCTCCAGGTGGCGGCGAGCCTCGTGACCGCGGTCTGGTTCGCACCGTTGCAGGCGCGGATGTCGACGCCGGAGGGGGGGCTTTCGGGGCCCGTGTTCCGGCAACTCGCGACGACCCACCGGGTCCGCGTGGCGATCATCACGGCCTACGGGGCGCTCACGTTCTGGATGGTGGCGAAGGGCGCCTGGCCCGAGGGAGGAGGAAAGCGGACAGACGCTTGAATGCGCTCAAGAGCCGTCGCAGCTCAGGACCGGCCGCCGTTGATGAGGGCGAGGACCTCGGCCCGGGTCGCCGCGCTGTCCTTGCAGGCGCCTCGGAGGGCGCTGGTGACCATCGTGCTGCCGGGCTTGTGGACGCCTCGGATCGTCATGCAACTGTGCGAGGCCTCGATCACCACGGCCACGCCCTTGGCGCCCAGCTCGGCCATCAGGAGGTCGGCGACGTCCTCGGTCAGCCGCTCCTGGAGCTGCGGCCGCTTGGCCAGGGCGTCGATGACGCGGGGGATCTTGGAGAGGCCGACCACCCAGCCGTCGGGGATGTAGGCGACGTGCGCGGTGCCGACGAAGGGCAGGAGGTGGTGCTCGCAGAAGCTCTCGACGCGGATGTCCTTGACCAGGACCAGCTCGTCGTACTTCTGCCGGAAGAGCTTGCGGAGGTGGGCCCGGGGGTCCTGGTGGAGCCCCTGGAAGACCTCGGCGTACATCCGGGCGACGCGGTCGGGGGTCTCCAGGAGCCCTTCGCGGTCGGGGTCGTCGCCGACGGCGATCAGGATCTCGCGGACGGCCCGGCGAATCCGGGCGAGGTCGACCGGGACCGATCGCTCGGGGTCATCGGGCAGATCCTCGGGCATGGAGACGACCCCGGCAGGACGCGACGAGCGGGCCGCAACGCAAGTGGATAGCTCGCCGGAATTTGGGCGGTTCGCGGTCGCCCATTGTAGGGCCGGAGCCGGGCGAAATCAAGCGGCCGGGTCGGGGGGTTCAGTTGCGGCTGAAGGGGGGCGGGAAGGGCATCGAGCGGTCGTCGGAGGCGGTCGGGACTTGTTCGAGCCGGCGGAGCAGGCCGAGCAGCTCGACGGCCCGGCGGCCGACGCGAGGCTCGGCCAGGAATCCCTGCTTGATCGAGACCGAGAGGCCGATCGCCTGGGTGATGATGTCGGTGAGGACGCCGAGCGGCAGGTCGGTCTCGAAGATGGCGTCGAGGTCGGGGTCGAGCCCGTCGGGGTGGAGCCGGCGGAACGAGGCGATCAGCTCGGCGCGGCCGGTGTCGTCGGGCTCGTCCGGGTCGACGTCCTCGATGATCCGGACCTCCGAGGTCCGATAGAGCTTGCCGCTGGGGATCTCCCGGGTGAGCTGCACCCGCTTGCGGCCCAGGAGCAGGAAATTGAACCGGCCGTCGGGCAGGCGCTCGTGCTTGAAGATCCGGCCCAGGCAGCCGAACGGCTCCAGCGACGGCCGATCGGGCGCCTCCCACTCCGAGGGGGGGCGGACCTGCACGATCGCGATCAGCCGGTCCGAGGCCAGGGCATCCTCGGTCATCTGGAGGTAGCGGGGCTCGAAGATGTGGAGCGGCAGCACGGAATGGGGGAACAGCACGACCCCGGGCAGCGGGAAGAGGCGGCACACCCGGGCGAAGTCCTTCAAATCTTGGTCGTCATCCATGGCACGCTCGCGAGTCGGGTGGAACGGTGGGGAAGGGCTCGACGTTGCGAGCGGCCGTGGGGGCGATTCGGGCGGCTGGCGAGGTGCGGGGTCTCGGCGATGCGACGGCGGATTTCGGGCATTGTCCGCATCAGCTCGAATTTTGATTGTAGATCGGACGGAGTAGGCGGCAAGGGCCACCCGCGTTGACGTGCCCCGACCCCGTGTTACGATGGGACCTCGGGCAGGTCGTCACTCCAGGGAAGGCCCTATGCCGCGTACTCCAGGCCCCGAGGCCGACCCCAAATCCCAGGCTCGTCGGGTCGTCCGGGCGCTCGTGAAGCTCTACCCCACCGTGGTTTGCGCCCTCGACCATCGCGACGCCTTCGAGCTCCTTGTCGCGACCGTGCTCTCGGCGCAATGTACGGACGAGCGAGTGAACAGGGTCACACCCGCCCTGTTCGCCCGCTATCCCGACCCCGGCCGCCTGGCCGAGGCCGATCTGGCCGAGGTCGAGCGGCTGATCTACCAGACCGGGTTCTTCCGGGCGAAGGCGAAGAACCTGCTGGGCCTGGCGAAGGTCCTGGTCGAGCGTCACGGCGGCGCCGTGCCCGCCGACCTCGACGCCCTCACGGCGTTGCCGGGCGTGGGCCGGAAGACGGCGCACGTCGTCCTGGGCAACGCCTTCGCCGTCGCCTCCGGCGTGGTCGTCGACACCCACGTCAAGCGGCTGGCCTTCCGGCTCGGCCTGACCGGGCGGACCGACCCCGAGCACGTCGAGCGCGAGCTGGCCGCGATCCTGCCCCGCAAGCACTGGATCGACTTCAGCCACCGCCTGATCGCGCACGGGCGGTCGACCTGCGGCGCGCTCCGCCCGCGCTGCGACGCCTGCCCGCTCCGGCCGCTCTGCCCCCGGTCGGGGCTCGACGAGCCCGCATCGGCCCCCGACGCGGCCGAAATCGGGGCGATCACGCCTCGCCGGGGCCGTCGCGGGCGATTATCCTGAAGGATAACGCGAAATCATCGGCCGGATTCGAGCCGCGACGAGGCCCCTCGCCCATGCACATCCTCGACATCTTCCAGGATCACCCCACCACCTTCAGCTTCGAGTTCTTCCCGCCCCGGACCGACGAGGCGTCCGAGGAGCTCTTCGGGGTCATCGCCCAGCTCCAGGTCTTGCAGCCCTCGTTCGTCTCCGTCACCTACGGCGCGGGGGGCGGGACCCGCGAGCGGACCCACGACCTCATCGTCCGGATTCAGCGCGAGACCAACCTCACGGCCGTCTCGCACCTGACCTGCGTCTGCCACGACCGCGGGGAGCTGGCCGCGATCCTCGCCCGCTATGCCGCCTCGGGGATCGAGAACATCCTGGCCCTCCGCGGCGACCCGCCCAAGAACCTCGCCCGCTACGACCGGGCCGACGACGCCTTCCAGTTCGCCGACGACCTCGTCCGGTTCGTCAAGGAGCAGGGCGGCCCGTCCGACCCGCGCGGCTTCGGGATCGGCGTCGCCGGCTTCCCCGAGGGGCACCCCGACACGCCGAACCGGCTCAAGGAGATGGACCACCTCAAGCGGAAGATCGACGCCGGGGCCGACTACGTCTGCACCCAGCTCTTCTTCGACAACCGCGACTTCTACGACTTCCGCGACCGCTGCGACCACGCCGGGATTCGCGTCCCGATCCTCGCCGGGATCATGCCGGTCAGCACCCGATCGGGCATGACCCGGATGGCCGACCTGGCCCTCGGCGCCCGCTTCCCCGCCGCGCTCCAGAAGGCCATCGCCCGCTGCTCCGACGACGCCTCGATCGCCCGGGTCGGCATCCACTGGGCCACCGAGCAGTGCCGCGACCTCCTCGACAACAACGTCCGCGGCCTCCACTTCTACACCCTCAACAAGTCCGGCGCCACCCGGCAGATCTACGAGAACCTCGGCGTCAAGGACTCCCTCGCGCTCCGCGTCCGCTGAGCTGAGCTGAGCTGAGCTGAGGCCCCCCGGCACGTGACCCGGCGACGAGTGCCCCCCGGGACGACCCGACGATGCCCGCCGACCTCACCGACCGTCTCAAGGCCGAGGCCCGCCGGCTCGGGTTCGATCTCGTCGGGGTCGCCCCGGCCGTCGTCCCGCCGGGGTACGGCCGTTACCTCGACTGGCTGGAGCAAGGCCGCGCGGCGGGGATGGACTACCTCCGCAACCGGGCCGAGGCCCGAGGGCACCCGCGGCACGTCCTCGAAGGGGCGCGGTCGGTCGTCGTGGCCGGGATGATCTACGGGCGGCCCGAGCCGAGCCCGCCGGGGCCGACGCAAGCCAAGGTCGCCCGCTACGCCCGGGGGGGCGACTATCACGACCTGCTCTGGAGCCGGCTGGGTTCGCTCCTCGGTTGGCTCCGGGCCGAGCGCCCCGGGCTGGTCGGCCGGGCGGTCTGCGACACCGCGCCGCTCCTGGAGCGCGACTTCGCCCGCCTGGCCGGGCTGGGCTGGATCGGCAAGAACACCTGCCTCATCGACCGCAAGGCGGGCAGCTTCACGGTCCTGGGGTCGGTCCTCGTCGACGCCGAACTCGCCTACGACGCCCCGATGGAGGCGGACCACTGCGGGACCTGCACCCGATGCCTCGACGCCTGCCCGACCGACGCCTTCGCCGCGCCCTATCAGCTCGACGCCCGCCGCTGCATCAGCTACTGGACGATCGAGCACAAGGGGCCGATCCCCGACGAGGCGGCGGCGGGCCTGGGCGACTGGGCGTTCGGCTGCGACATCTGCCAGGACGTCTGCCCCTGGAACCGCAAGGCGCCGCCGGGTCGCGAGCCGACGCTCGGGGCGAGGCCCGAGTGGATCAACCCCGACCTGATCGAGTGGCTCGACCGCGACCCCGCCGAGTTCGCCCGGTCGCTCAAGGGGACCGCCCTGGCCCGCTCGAAGCGGTCGGGCCTGGTCCGCAACGCCGCGCTGATCCTCGGCACGCGCCGGGCCGAAGAATCCGTGCCGGCCCTGATCCGCCGGCTCGCCGACGCCGACCCGGTCGTCCGCGGGGCCTCGGCCTGGGCCCTCGGCCGGATCGGCTCGCCCCTCGCCCGCCCCGCGCTGCTCGCCGCGTGCGACGACCCCGACCCCGCCGCCCGCGCCGCGATCGTCCGGGCGATCGAGGCCCTGCGCGAGGCCGATCCCCAAGCCCGGTCGCGGCCCGGAGCGGTGCCTGGGGGTACGCCAACGGATTCCGGGACTTCCGGGGACACCCCCCACCCCGGCCCTCCCCCACAAGTGGGGAGGGGGAAAATCTGACTCCCTCCCCACTTGTGGGGGAGGGCCGGGGTGGGGGGGCGGCCGACGATCACGCCAGGCCGAACGACCCGGGACATGCCAGGAGTCCGTTCGCGCACGCGGGTCCGGGTTATTTCAGGGTGACCGCGGCGATCGACCCGGTGATCCTCTGGTTGAAGGCGTCGGTCGCGACGACGTTGAAGGTGTTCGCGCCGGTGTTGAGATGGAGGATGACGCTGTACTTGCCCGTGGCGTCGGCGATCGCGGTGGTGGGCGAGATCCCGGTGGCGGCGTAGGTCACGCTCGCCCCGGGCGTGGCGGTCCCGGTGATGTGGATGCTGGGGTTGGTGGTGATCCGGTTCTTGGCGTCGGTGACGCTGGCCGGGTCGAGGTTGGCCGAGATCACCGGCGAGACGGTGGTCCCGACGCCGAAGTTCTTCTGGGCGAGGAGGAGGTCGGCCTGGTTGATGATGCCATTGCGGTTGACGTCGGCGTCGAACGAATATTTGCCGGTCGTGTCGTTGGCGTTGGTGTTCAGGCCGAACTTGATGGCGTTGAGGTCGGCCTGGTTCACGACGCCCCCGCCGCCGGCGTTGCCGGGCAGGTAGAAGCCGACCAGGACGGTCCCCGAGGTCGCGCCCATGGCGGCGACGTTCACCCGATAGGTGTACGACGGCAGGCCCTTGGCCCCCTTGGCCGGGGCGACCTTGACGCCGGGGATCGTCACCAAGGCCGCGCTGGAGGTGGCAGAGCCGGCGGCCGCGCCGGTCCGCTTGACGCTGGCGTCGAAGGCCGCGTGGGTGACGGGCAGCGTCTTGCCGCCGGGCGTGGTGACCGACATGACCCTGGGGTTGGCCGTCGAGCCGGAGCCGGCGGCGACGTCGATGCCGATGAGGAACGGCTTGTTGCCCGGGTCGGTGAACAACTTCGGGTCGAGGTTGAACGACACCGAGGCATGGCCCCCGGCCTTGGCGATGGTGGCGGGGATGATGGCGAAGGTGTCGCCGACGCCCCCGGTCATCAACTCGCGCCCCTCCAGGATCTCGGCGGCGAGGGCGAGCGTCCGCGGTCGGCGGGGGTTCGTGCGTGACGAGTTCATGATTCGGCCCTCCTTGGCCATTCGTTCGAGAGGGGTCCGCCCCGGATCGGGGCGGTCAGCCGGACAATCCATCCTTGGACACGATCGGAATCGTCTGATTGACTTTCGGCCCGGCCGGTCGCGGGCGACCGGCCGACCCGCCGCAGGATCACCCGTGCCAGTACCAGGTCCGGACCGGGGACGGGCCCGCGGGCGGACTCGCGGCCAGGCCAAGCTCGGCCGCCGGGACCCGGCCCTCGACCCGCACCCGCCAGGCGGTCGCGACGTAGAGGACCACCCCCGACCACAAGAACATCCCATACGCCTGCGCGATCTTGTGCCCCTGCCTGCGGGCGAACAGGCCGCCCATCTCCGTCGAGGTCGTCGCGATCATCACGGCCGAGAGCACCAGCGCCGCCCCGAGGATCGCCCGCGCCCGGTTCGAGAGCCCGGCCACGCCGACCCGGTAGGACAGGTAGGTGTAGGGCAGCAACAGCGTCACGAAGTGGTGCTTCCAGCTCCGTTCGGAGACGAACAGCATCGTCAGGACCACCAGCGAGAACTCGCCGAGCAGCCGGGGGTCGTCGCGACGCTCGGCCTTGGTCCGGCAGAGCCAGGCCAGCAGGCCGACCAGGGCCACCGAGAGCAATTTGATCAGGGTCACGACCCGCTTCGGGTCCCAGGCGACGACGTTGACGCGGAGCTTGACCGCGTAGCGACCCACCCGCGTCGACCCGGTCAGGAGCCGGGAGAGCACGCCGACCATCGACTGGTTGATCTCCTGGTCGCCCACGACGTCCCCGCCGACGTACGGGCTGAGGATGCGGTGCCACCAGGTCCCCAGACAGATCCCGTTGAACTCGGGCCCCAGGAAGAGGCTCGGGACGATCAGGAGGAAGATCCCCATCCCCAGCGCCGCGGCCCCGACCGTCCGCCACGACCGCTTGTAGGCGAAGTAGAGCAGGAACAACCCGGGCGTCACCTTGAAGGCGATCGCGTAGGCCAGGATCAACCCGGCCAGGACGTCGTACCCCTTCCGCCAGGCCGAGAGCGCGGCGACGACCAGGAACAGGATCAGGATATTGTTGTTGCCGTGGTGCAGGTCGCTCATGATCGGCCGGAGGCTGAGCACCACGACCATGGCCTGGACCCACGACGGGACCGGCCGGTCGCCCAGCCGGACCATCCGCAGGCACATCAGGATCGAGGCCGCCGCCAGCGCCACCTTGAGCCCGAACCAGGCGACGGCCCCTTCCACCGGGGGCAATGCCATCAGCGGGTACAGCGTCAGCGGCATGATCGGCGGGTTGGGGAAGAAATAGTCGTCGTAGATGTTGGCCCCGGCCATCATCTCCAGGACCTGATGCCGCCAACGGATGAAGGCGCTGCGGTCCTCGGCGGCCTTGTCGGCATAGATCATGCCGGCGCCGATGGCGGTGATCAGGGCGGCGATCCAGACGGCCCGGCGGCCGTGGCGATCGGGGTCCGGGGCGATTCCCGGAGGGTCGGGCGGCACGGCGGACTCCTTCCTTGGAGGTCTGGCCGGATCAGGGGGCGGAGCGGAGCGGACGGCTGCTCGGCGGCCGACCCTCCCTCGGCGGGAGGACGTCCGGTCGGGATCGGCCCGCGTCCCCTTCCTTGGGTCCGGGCCGGTCTCCCCGGGCGGGGGGACGCCGATACGAGCCGAACAGATAACCGAGGCCGGCCGATCCGTCAACCCCGATGATCGCCCGGCCCCGACCTCCCGTCGGCGTCGGCCGTCTTCGCGACGGCGTCCGGCGTCGGCGTCGCTCGCGGCAATGCGGCCCGCAGGATTCGAACCTGCAACCAAGGGATTCAAGGCGTCCCCGCGTTTCCGAGGGGCTTGGACTATCTCACCCTCCCCGGCCCGGACGGTCTCGCCGCGAGATCGCGGTCCGACGCGCCGTCGAAGGGGAGGCCGGGCGCTCGTCGGCGGGGAGTATTGTTGGGACTCACCCCGCTAGTCTCTGAACCGTCCTGGCCACCGGAGCCCGGCCAGGCTTGGCTGCGGGTTGCCGTGCCTCGGGCCGATGAGGCCTCCGGTTTAGGGTCCCCGCAATTCACCCGGATCGCGTCCGGAGGTTACCCTCCGGCGCCACCATTTCGTTGATGAGTCCCCTGCTCTGCCGTTGAGCTAGGGCCGCAAGCTACCGGCCCATCATGGGCGGATGGGCCCGCGGTTTCAAGGGGGATCGGCGCGGCCCGCCGTTTCCACGCCTCGCCGCCCAACAACGAAGGGGCCGCGCCGGGGGGATTTTCCCCCGGCGCGGCCCCTTCGGAGATCCTCGCGGCCGGTCCGACGCTCAGCGGCCGGCGCCGACCAGCTCGGGCTCGCCGTCGTTGCTCCGGGCGGCCTTGACCTTGACCTTGGCCTTCTTGGCGGCCTTGGCCGCCTTCTGGGGGCTGACGATCGGCGCGGCGTGGGTGATCTTCGGCTCCTTGACCTTGATGGCCAGGCCGAGGAACTGCATCACGCGGATCGTCCAGTAGGTCGTGTCGACCTCCCACCACTTCATCCCGTGGCGGGCCGAGGTCTGGAAGGCGTGGTGGTTGTTGTGCCAGCCCTCGCCGTAGGTGACGAGCGCGACCCACCAGAGGTTCGTCGAGTTGTCGCGCGTCTCGTGCGAGCGGTAGCCCCAAACGTGGGTGGCCGAGTTGACGAGCCAGGTCGCGTGGAGCACCAGGACGGTGCGGGCGAAGAAGCCCCAGACCAGGTAGGGCATCCCGCCGATGGCGTAGAGCGCGATGGCCCCGGCGATGGGGATCAGGATGAAATACTTGTCCATCAGGCGGTGGACGGGGTCTTTGTAGAGGTCGGGGGCCCACTTCTTGTAGTAGTCATCGGTGTGGACGGCCGTGATGTCGGGCGTCATCCACCAGAACATGTGGGCCCAGCCGAACCCGCGGGACGGGCTGTGGACGTCGTCCTCGTCGTCGGAATGGGCGTGGTGCTTGCGATGGTCGGCCACCCAGCCGATCGCCCCGCCCTCGGAGGCGGAGGCGCCGAGGGCCGTCATCAGGTATTCGAGCCACTTCGGCCGGACCTCGAAGCTCCGGTGCGTCAGGAGCCGGTGATAGGTCAGCGTGATCCCGAGGCCGCCGGTCACCCAGTGGAGGACGACGCAGAGCAGCAAGGCCTGCCAGGTGAAATAGGCGGGGACGAACGCCAGCAGGGCCCCCACGTGCAGCAGGCCGATCCAGATCAGGGAGGCCCAGGCGATACCGGCCGGCTCGGGCCGAGTGGTCGTCGTCGATGTCGTCATGCTCTACCTTGTGACTCGGAGTTGGCCGAGGCGGGACCTCGGTGCGATGGCGGAAGCCTCGTTGATCGACAATCGGCACGCCCGGCGGGGGGAGGCGAGTCCGAGACCATCAAACCGCGACGAAACCCGGCGCGGATCTCGATCCGTTCCACCATCAAAGGACGGGACGGGCCGGCGAGATCGCTCCCGCATCCCGGAACGGTCAGAAAAATCCGGCAAAGGTTCGGCGTCGGGGCCGGGTCCCGGACGAGAAGGACTGTACTCTATTCAATTTCAGGTTGCCAGGCCAGGCAGGGCGGACGAAAAGTCGGGTCGTGTCCTACTCAAACTTGACGACCGGGAACTTTAACCACTCCGCGAGGGGCCAGACGTGAGCGGCCAATCCCGCAGCCATCGCCGGAGTGCGCCTCTGCCAGGTTCCGTCTGCCGGGCCGGGGCGGTGGCAAAGCTGCGGCTGGGTGATTTCCAATTCGACGGGGTGCAGTTCGCCTTGCGGTTTCAGGAAAAGGGCGGCAAGAGCCGGGAAATCCCGGTGCGGCATGACCTCGAAGGCTTTATCCGGGCCTACCTGGAAGCGGCGGGCATCGCGGGTGAGGGCAAGGATCGGCCGCTCTACCGAGTGGGTAACGCTCGAAGCGGGAAGCTGACCGGCAACGCGATGGATTCGCGGATGGTGTGCGACCTGGTGAAGCGGCGGCTCAAAGATGCCGGGCTGCCGTCGCGGCTGTCGCCCCACTCATTTCGCGTGGCGGCGATCACTGACCTCTTGACGCAAGGGGTGCCGCTGGAGGATGTTCAATATCTGGCCGGCCACGCCGAGCCGCGAACGACCGGGCTTTACGACCGGCGGCAGAAGAAGGTGACGCGGAATATCGTCGAGCGGATTTCAATCTAACTAGGAGAAGATGATGGCACATCCTTCACTCGGATTGTTCGTGCAGAGAGAATTTAGCAACGATTACCCGGGGAAAAACGTTCATCAACTTTACGTTGAAGGTAAAGAGCGTCTGATCACCCGCGTACAAGGAGGTGTCATACGGGCAGAGGCACATTGGCAGTTGTGTCTGATTCGAGCAAACAATAACGTACCAAGTTCCGGCATCGAGGGAGATTACGTCATAACATACGGAGCAACAGACGTACTTGCCACACCAACGGGCTACGTGACCCATGAACCGAGAGACGGTACATACACTTACAACTTCCAGGGATTCTATCACCAAGATCGAAATTGGAATCGTTCAAATCACTTGAATGTCATCAGAGACAGATACCAGAATGGGTTCCAGGATACTATTTTCTTTGATGTAGACAACTATATCATCGAAGCTTGTCTTTTGTGGATTCCAAGATTTATTGAGGAGCAAGAATCGGTTGCGGGTGTCGAGTCACTCGCACCAGAGCCACCGGAGGCCCCCGAAACGCTGAACGGACACAACACCGCAGTATCACCGCTTACTCATTGATAGAAAATAAAATCTGATTTTTTCTCTAAGATGAGAGAAGACAAGAGTTCTGCTCGTCTCATTGATTCAAAAGGACAACAGTCAAATCGCCGACTTGCCGTTACATAACCCCCTCTATGCAACGCCAAACTGGAGTCGGTGTCAAGCCGGAAATTGGGTGCGTGATTCCATTGAATTTCACGGTTTCGAGCAAGCTTGAGTGTCTTGGGGAATTGGGGTAGTCTAGTGGCTTACGCAGAATTCCACCGAGATGACAGCGGAGAATCGGTGTGGGTTATCCAAGAGCATTCTTAACGCTTAAGAATTTCGAATTGGCGTTCACTCGGATCGTCAGAAGCTCGCATCTAGATTATAAATATTATTACAGACATCTTTTCCAAAGTTACAATATTGGGCTGAGCGGTAATCTCAAGGCGATCATCAGCGACATCCGCGATGGCACGTACAGGCCATCCCGTCCTACCCTGGTATTCCTGCCGAAGAAATCAGGGATACTTCGGCCATTGACGCTTCTTTCATTCACGGATTTAATCGTCTATCAAGCGATTGCTAATGTAATCGCCGACAAAATGAGAGCGGTGCAAGCGGAACACGCGTCGGTTAATTCGTTCGGGGCCATTCTCGCGGCAAAGGACAGTGGATACTTCTTCCGGCCATGGAAGCGGGGCTATCTGCAATTTACAAACGCAATTGAGGCCGCTTTCAATCGCGGAAATGAATATGTGGCGGATTTTGATATCGTCTCCTGCTATGAACTGATCGATCACAGCTTGCTCTGTGCCGGGATCGACCAGAGAGTGAAAAGCCAAGAACTGTTGCTATTGCTACGTCAGTGCCTGGCTGGTTGGACGACAAATCTAAGCGGCCAGAACCTCCGGCACGGTTTACCGCAGGGGCCGGAGGCATCAGCGTTCCTGGCGGAATGCATCCTATTCAACTTCGACAGATTAAGATTTCGTGATGTAAAATATTCTAGGTATATTGATGATATCAGATTGATGGCGAAAAGCGAAGTTCCCCTCCGCAGGGCACTCCTGACGCTGGATTTAACCTGCAAAGAATTCGGACTGGTGCCGCAGGCGCAGAAAATAACCCTGGGTAAAGTGGACCGGATTGAAGATATCACTAAGAACATTCCTAGCCAGCTTGTTGCCGATTTTGCAAAGGGCAAAAAGGGTACGCAAAAAGCACTGTTCAAGATGTTCTGTGCCAGTATGACGAAGGAGCATGATCGGTATGAAATTAAGGATGTTACTAAATTCAAGTTTGCGTTGCATCGGCTTAACCCAAGACGTGATGTACTTGAGCGTTTACGCGGTTTGCTGAACTCCCGCCCGGATTGCTCGCTCACCTTCGCTGAGTACCTAAAAAAATTTCCGGCAAATAAGGAAGCGGCTGACATCCTGCTTAACAGTTTAAAACATGATCCGACTTACGATGCCGTAGCCGCCCATTTTATCGAGGCCATGGATATCTGCGAACCGGAGCTGGATCACTCGCCTTACCGCCGTGTGATTCATACCGCAGAAAGGCGTTCGATTGAAAAGTCCATACTTCTGAAAATTGCCATCCTGACGTTTCGCGGCAGGCGTTGCGGGCCAAAGGACGCCGCCAGAATGATTCAGGCAGAAACTAACACGATTGTAAAAAACATAACGATGCATCGCCTATTTGGCGAGGAAGCCGATAATCCCTATAAAGTTTCTGATTGCGTTGAATTGTTTAAGGCCGGAGTAATCTGCGCGGATGGCGACTTGGCTCGCTGTTGTGCCTTCAACCTGATCTACCATTCAGCGTCGATTAGTGTACCGTGGGACATTCCGCCCGAAGCACATCCAGCCGTGAAATTGTTCATGGTTGGCCTGGGTTTACGCACGAAAGGTGCAAAGCGGGTGAGCGTGCTGGAGGGATTCTTTGCCAAGCTCGGCTTATCGGCGGGCATTTCGTGGGGCAAGGCTCTTGGCAACAGCCTGGCCGACGTGGAACATCGGTGCCTGAGAATCCAGGAATTGCAGCTTAGCGAGCCAACAAGCTTTATTTTGATACTTGATACATTCAATGAAGCACTTATACAATGCTATTCGCAAAAGCATCCATCATTATCTGCTCCGTATCTGACAGCGTCAGGGAAAAAACCAAACCCGGATTACGGCAACTGGCTTCACAACGGGCCATTTGCTGCGGCTATGGGCGGCAACATCAAATGGTTTCGAGATGTCCACGACGAACGAAAAAAATGCGATCTAGCCCATGCCAGGAACAAGGGAAAGCGAACCAAAACGATTACCTATAAGCGTGCGGCTTTTTTGTACACAGGTGGAAAGGCGTCATGGAAGGTATTATTTGACGATTGGAAGAAATTCTTATAGCCGGGCGGCTTGGGCAGGTTGGACAGAACGTATCCGATAATGCCCTTTATCGGATACCAAATCGGGGAGGGAGTCAACCGGAAAGAAACCCATGCAGGCAGGGTGGTTTCCTGCCGTTGATTCCTTGACCGGGTTTCCTGACACGGAAAGGCGGGGGAAAAGGCTTGACGGAGCTAGCTGGCGGCGATGGAAAAGAAACGGCCGTTTTCTTTACCGTGAAATCAAGACTCATGTATCGCGATTTGGCCAGCGACTCAAACCTCCGCCCCGTGTAGCATGAGGATGGGCACCGGGCAGTACAATCCCGGACGAATGCAAACGTCACTTTTCACAGTTTTTTACAATTGCAAGACCTCTGAGGCCAGCCCATGAAGTTCCTGCGATTAAGATTCACTGTGCGGACGATGTTGGTCGCAGTGATGCTCGCGGCGATCGCGCTCGTGGCGGTCAACCTGAAGCGGCGCTCGGACGAGTTCGGTCGGCGTGCGGCGGTGCACGCCCGGCTCAGTCGACCGGGGGGTGGTTCTATTATGGGGGACTGGGAAGAGGCTCTGCGCGAGATTAAAATTTTCAATAGTTATCATGCCAGACTTCATAAGAAGTACGAATATTTGAAGTATCATCCCTGGCTCTCGGCCGACCCCGACCCGCCGCCACCGGCGGTCTCGTTCACCGTCCAATGACTGGCGAACGATGCAACTTTTGGCTTGTAAATCGGAGCTATCAACGGCAGTTTGAGCAAATCTTCACCAAAAATCGCTATAATTCCTCGCTTACTCGAGCGCCCCTTCACAAAGCTCGCGACGCGACGAGGCCGAGGGAGCCGACCATGCAAGGCGTCACCTGCGACGGGTCCACCATCCGGCTCCGTCGCGACCTTCCCGACCCCCTCCCCGGGCCGGGCGAGGTCGAGCTGTCCGTCCGGGCCGTCGGGATCTGCGACACCGATATCCAGCTCGCGCGGGGTTACATGGGCTTTCGCGGCATCCTCGGCCACGAGTTCGTGGCCATGACCGGGGCCGGGCGGCGTGTCACGGCGGAGATCAACAACGCCTGCCACGCCTGCCCCACCTGCCTGGCCGGCCTCGCGAACCACTGCCCGCACCGGACGGTCCTTGGAATCCTCGGCCACGACGGCGCGATGGCCGACCGGGTCTGCGTGCCCGCGCGGAACATCCACGCCGTCCCCGACTCGATCGACGACCGCGAGGCCGTCTTCATCGAGCCCCTGGCCGCCGCCTTCCGGGTCGGCCAGCAGGTCGAGCTCGGGCCCGGCGTCGCGGTGACGGTCGTCGGCGACGGCAAGCTCGGGCTCCTCTGCGCCTGGGTCGCCCGCCTGGCCGGGGCCGAAGTCACCCTCGTCGGCAAGCATCCCGAGAAGCTGGCCCTGGCCGGCGACGACATCCATGTCTACCCGCTCGACCAGGCCGGGTCGATCGCGCGGAGCCAGGACGTCGTCGTCGACTGCACGGGCTCGACGACCGGGCTGGAGACCGCCCTGGGGCTGGTCCGACCCTGCGGCACGGTGGTCCTCAAGACGACGGTGGCCGGCGACCACGCCACGAGCCTGGCGCCCGTCGTGATCGACGAGGTCCGCGTGATCGGCTCCCGATGCGGCCCGTTCCCCGAGGCGATCGCCGCCCTGGCGTCCAGGTTCATCGACGTCCGCCCGCTCATCGGCGCCGAGATGCCGCTCGACCAGGCCGAGGACGCCTTCCGGGCGGCGACGGCCAGGGGCGCGCGGAAGGTCTTGATGATGGTCGGGAACGCCGGTCGATGACCGCCGGGGCGGCTTGTCTGAGACGGCCGCGAAGGTCGATAGTTCAAGGAGGAGGTCGTGTCCCAGGCAAGTGGGAAAGGGCTGCAAGCCCGAGTTTTCGCTAACGATCCAAGATCGCTGATCTATCCAGAAGTCTCTCGGAATTCTTGACTTAACAACGACGGAGCGACGAGACAGATCGTCGACAATTCGCTAGCGAGTAACCTTTCCCACTTGCCTGGGACACGATCGGAATCCACGCGGGAGGTCCCCTCGATCGACCGCGGATCTTCTTGCCTGCCCGACGACAACGCGACCGGCGTCGGCATTAAATATCAATATCCTTCGCTGTGTACGCCTCGGCCATGATGAACTTGAAGCGCGCCTCGGGCTCCTTGCCCATGAGGTCGGAGACGGTCCGCTCGGTGTAGGGGCGGTCGTCGTCGGGCACGACGACGCGGAGCAGGCGGCGGCGGGCGGGGTCGAGGGTGGTCTCGTAGAGGAGCTTCGCGGGCATCTCGCCGAGCCCCTTGAACCGGGTGATGTTGGGCTTGGCGTTCCGGGGGAGCTTCGCCAGGATCTTGTCGCGGCCGGCGTCGTCGGCCGCCCAGTGGGTCTCCTGGCCGTGGGTGACCTTGTAGAGCGGCGGGCAGGCCAGGTAGACCCGGCCCTCTTCCAACAGCGCGGGGAGGTGGCGATAGAGGAAGGTCAGGAGCAGGGTGGCGATGTGGTGGCCGTCGCTGTCGGCGTCGGTGAGGAGGATGATCTTGCCGTATCGGAGCCGGGCCGGGTCGTACTGGTCGTCCATCCCGCAGCCCATGGCGCTGACGATGTCGGTGAGTTCCTTGTTGTCGAGCACCTTGGCCTTGCCGGCCTGCTCGGCGTTGAGGACCTTGCCCTTGAGCGGGAGGATCGCCTGGATGTCGCGGTCGCGCCCCTGCTTGGCCGAGCCGCCGGCGCTGTCGCCCTCGACGATGAACAGCTCGGATTCGTCGGGGTTGGTGCTGTCGCAGTCGTGGAGCTTGCCGGGGAGGTTGAGCCGGTTGCTGATCGCGGTCTTGCGGCGGACCTGGCTGGCCGCGGCCCGGCTGGCCTCGCGGGCCCGGGCGGACTGGATCACGCGATTGGCGATCGCGTCGCCCACGCTCCGGTTCTTGAGCAGGAAGTCTTCGAGCCGCGGCCGGATCATCGACTCGACGAGCGAGCGGACCTCGGGGTTGTTGAGCCGGCCCTTGGTCTGTCCCTGGAACTGCGGCTCGTGGACGCAGACCGAGAGCACGGCGACGAGCCCCTCGCGGATGTCCTCGCCCTTGATCTCCAGGCCCTTCTTGAGGTGCTCGTGGTCCTTCATGAACTTCAGGACCGCCGAGCGGACGGCCTCGCGGAGGCCCCCCTCGTGCGTCCCGCCGTCGCGGGTCGGGATCGTGTTGACGTAGGAGCGGACGTCCTCGTCGGTCGCCTCGGTCCACGACAGCGCCAGGTGGCAGCGCAGCTCGTCGTCCTCGCGTTCGAGCAGGAACGGCACCGAGCCGACCCGGACGTCGGCCCGGGTCCGGTTCACCGCGTCGAGGAAGTCGGCGACGCCGCCGTCGTGGCGGAACTCGACCGAGTGGTCGCCCCGACGCTTGTCGACGAACTGGATGACCAGCCCCTTGTTGAGGTAAGTCTTGACCTCCAGCCGCTCGGCGATCAGGTCGGAGTCGTACGAGGCGTCGAGGAAGATCTCGGGGTCGGGCGTGTAGGTGATCGTCGTCCCCGTCCCCCGGGCCGGCTCGCCGCGGCCGACGGGCCCGTCGGGCTTGCCCCGGTGATAGGTCTGGGCATATTCGTACCCGTCGCGGCGGACCCTGGCCACGAGCTGCTTGCTGAGGGCGTTGACCACGCTGGCCCCGACGCCGTGCAGGCCGCCGGCGACCTTGTAGGCATCGTTGTCGAACTTGCCGCCGGCGTGGAGGGTCGTGAAGATCACCTCCAGGGCACTCTTGCCGGTCTTGGGGTGGATGTCGACGGGGATGCCCCGCCCGTTGTCGGCCACGGTGATCGTCTTGCCGTCGGCCTCCAGGGTCACCACGATCCGGCTCGCGTGGCCGTTCATGACCTCGTCGACCGAGTTGTCGACGATCTCCCAGATCAGGTGATGCAGCCCCGCCTTGTCCACCCCGCCGATGTACATGCCCGGGCGGCGACGGACGGCCTCCAGGCCCTCCAGCACGGTGATCGAGTCGGCGTTATACGTCCCGGTGGCCATGACAGACTTCTCCAAGCCGACATTATGCTTTCAAGAGCCCTGGCCGTCGTGGCGCCCGTTTTTCATCCCCAGGACCGTTCCGGAGGCGATTCGCTCGATGCCTTCGCCGGAGACGACGATCGAGCCGGTCATCCCCTGTCCCAGCATCTCCAACGCCCTGCCATAAGCCTGGATGTCTTCGATCCGAATCGAGGCCGCGATTTCGTCTTCGCGGATCGGATCATCTCCCATCTCCTCGGGGTACTTCCGCCGCTTGTAGCGGAAGATCGCATCGAACTTGTCGTTGATTCGAATCGGGACATCCCCGCAACACCCGATGACGGTAAATTCACCGGAAGCGCCGGTAACCCAACCATCGACGAGGAATTCGGGTTCTTTCGCGGCCATCACTCCTCCTCTTGAACCAAGCGGTTGTAGATTCGAAGTTGCTCAAGGTTGAGACGTTGGCGGGCATCGTAAGATTCTTCGAGAGAGCTACGAAGCGAATCTCTCCCGTTCAAGCGAGGGGGGAGCGTGTCGAATCCCATGTAAGTGAGGACATCGATCGATCGTCCGACATCCAAGGACAGGATCGCCGACCGGGTGAAATCCTCGGGCGTCACCAGCACATTGACGGCGCACTCGATGAGTTGGCGGTGATTTTCGGGGCCTCGCAGGGCGTCGTATTTTTCCATTCTCGCCAGTAAAATCACGGCGGGCCCCTGACTCCGACATTCGATCGCGAAGAGGGTCGCGACGATGGGGTCGGTCGTCGTGCAAGTGATCCTCTCACCTTGAAGGCACTCGTTTCCGGGCCAACCCGATGTTGTGCCCCGGTAAAGGAAGAGATTTTCGATCGAATAAGCCTCACGGGAAGAAACGAATCCGATCTATTTGTTGATTATTCGCCCACCTGCTCGACCGGCGGGACCGGCACGGCGTCGTCGTGGATCACGGCGTCGAGCGAGCCGCGCTGGAGGATGCCGTAGCCCCGGCCTCCTCGGCTGGTGACGGGATATTTGGTGGCCCGGACGATCTGGGTCGCCCCGCGGTTGGTCCGGACGGTCAGGCCCTCGCGCATCTTGTTGGCCAGGGCGAAGCCGATCACCCCGTCCTTGGCGTCGAGCTTGACGGCGGTGACGCCCTTGGCGGCGGCGGCGACGACGTTCACCTCGGCGACGGGGAAGATCAGGACCCGGGCCGACCGGGTGGCCAGGCAGACGTTCTCGGAGCCGTCGGTGGTCTCGACGCCGATCACCTTGTCGTCGGGGATCGAGGGGTCGAGCCGGACCACGGTCCGTCCCTTGCGGGTCGAGACGCCGGAGTGCGCCGAGAGGGCGAAGCGGAGGACCTTGCCGCCGGCCGTCAGCGCGATGGCGTAGGGGGGCAAGGGGAGGCCGGAGGTCGGGCCGTCGCCGTTCATCGTCGCCATCTCGCCGCCGAGCATCGCCTGGACCGGCTCGACGGGGTGCGGCGGCGGCCCGGCGGCGACGTCGGGCAGGCAGCGGGGGTCGTGGCAGACGACCCCGACGAGGTGCTCGCGGTCCTCGAAGGCGAAGTGCTTACCGATCGGCTCGCCGTGGCCGGTGGTCTGGGGGATGTCGTTGGCCCGGATGGTGTAGGCGGCGCCGCGGTCGGTGAAGAAGGTGACGGTCTGGCGGGCCCGGGAGCGGTAGACCCAGCCGACGCGGTCGTCGTCGCGGACCCGGATGCTCGGGACGTCGGCGAACGACTTCTGCCGCTTGAACCAGCCGTCGCGGGTGACGATGATCCAGGCGTCCTCGTCGACGATGTAGTCTTCCTCGCGGTACTCGACCGGGGCCGGCGGCCCGTCGATCTTGGTCCGCCGCCGGTCGCCGTAGGCGCTGGCGATCTGGGCGAGCTCGTCGCGGACGATCTTCCAGCGGGCCGGCTCGTCGGCCAAGAGGGCCTCGATCTCGGCGGCGCGGGACCGCTTGGCGTGCAGCTCGTCGAGGATCTCCCGCATCTCCAGCTTGCCCAGGCGGTAGAGCTTGGTCTCGAGGATCGCGTCGGCCTGGAGGTCGGACAGGTCGAAGCGGTCCATGAGCTTGGGCGCGGCGTCGGGCTTGCCGTTGCTGGCCCGGATGATCCGGATCGCCTCGTCGAGGTGGTCGAAGACGATCGCGAAGCCTTCGAGGATGTGGACCCGGCGGAGCAGGTTGTCCAGCTCGTGCTTGAGACGGCGGGTGACGACGTCGAGCCGGAAGTCGAGGAAGTGCAGCAGCATCGCCTTCAGGTCGAGCCGGGCCGGGACGGCGACCTCGGCCCCGACCGAGGGCAGCAGGCAGGTCAGGTTGACGTTGAAGTTGGTCTGGAGCGGCGTGTTCTTGAAGAGGTACGCCAGGGCGGCGTCGACGTTCGCGCCGGGGCGAAGCTCCAGGCTGATCCGGACGTCGTCGGTGCTCAGGTCCTTCACATTGGTGAGCTGGGGGACCTGCCCCTTGCCGATCAGCTCGCCGATCCGGGCGACGAGGGCGTCCTTCTCGATCCCGTAGGGGATCGAGGTCACGAGCACGACGTTCGGCTTCTCGGGGTCGGGCTCGTAGGTCCCCCGGAGCTTGATGGCCCCCTGCCCCGTGGCGTAGACCTGGAGGATCTCCGCCGCGCTGTTGAGGATCACGCCGCCGGTGGGGAAATCCGGCCCGCGAACGTACTGGACCAGCTTCTCGATCGGCAGGTCGCGGTCCCCGAGGAGGGCGTCGAGGGCCTGGCAGACCTCCTTGAGGTTGTGCGGCGGGATATTCGTGGCCATCCCGACGGCGATCCCCGAGGCCCCGTTGACCAGGAGGTTGGGGAACTGCGCGGGGAGAACCTCGGGCTCCTCGGTCGTCGAGGCGTAGTTCGGCCGGTGGTCGACGGTCTGGTCGCGCAGCTCGCTCAGGAGTTCCTGCGAGATCGGCGTCAGTCGGCATTCGGTGTACCGCATGGCGGCGGGCGGGTCGCCGTCGATCGAGCCGAAGTTGCCGTAGCCCTCGACCAGCGGGTAGCGGAGGCTGAACGACTGCGCCATCCGGACCAGGGCGTCGTAGATCGACTGGTCGCCGTGCGGGTGGTAGCTCTTCATCACCTCGCCGACGACCGCCGCGCACTTCATGTAGCGGCCGTCCGCGGTGACGCGGAGGTCGCTGTACATCGCGTACAAGATCCGCCGCTGGACCGGCTTGAGGCCATCCCGGACGTCCGGCAGGGCCCGCGACGTGATGACGCTCAGGGCGTAGTTGAGGTAGCGCGACCGGGTCGCCTCGGCGAGCGAGACGTCCTCGACCACCATCCTGGGCCGGTCGTCGGCCCGCCCGTCGCCGTTCGCGTTCCGCCGAGTCCTGGCCATCGCTCGCCCCTCGATCGCTCCGACGAGGTCTCCGCCCCGCCCCGCCGCACGCCATCCCGAGTCGCCAGAGTATCCTACGCCGAATCTACCAGTTCGTTCAGCCGGGAATCAAGCACGTACTGTACAAATTTTCCAGTGCCTCGGCGAAACTCCCCTGTTTCACCGATCGGATTCCTGGAAGCCCGGGATGACGATCCTCCCTCGATTATCGGCGGCCGACCGGCAGGGGCGACACGGGCCGATCGCGTCCCGCCGATGTTTCGGGCAGGCTGGGCGGGTTTGGGAAGCCGAGAAGGCCCGAGGTCCCGACCACCCGGAGCCGGAATTCGGGCCGCTCGGGGTCGTTGGTCCGGAGGACGACGTGACTGGAGAAGGCGCGGCCTTCGTCGACGGGCGTCGACCAGGTCAGGTGGACGACGATCCGCTCGCCGGGCGGGATGACGTGCTCCTGCCCCTGCCAGAGGCTGAACCCGGAATGGCCGCCGGTGAAGTAGACCCGGAGCTTGAGTGCAAGGAGTCCGGCGTTGCGGACTTCCCAGGGGTGGCGGCCGTACGAGCCCGGGGGGGCCGTCCCGGGGCGGAAGACCAGGGGGCCGGCCACGACCAGCATCGGCCGGGGCGGGTGGGCCTCGGACCAGGCGAGGGCGAGGCCCACCGCGGCCAGGCCGATCATGAGGGCGGGCGGCCGGCGGGGCCGAGGCGCGTCGTGGCCCGGGCTCACCGCCCGACCCGCCCCGGCGCGGGATCGCCCAGGGGGGCGAAGCCGTCGCGCGGGCTGGTGATCCCGTCGACCTGGAGGCGGATCTTCGGCGTTTCCGGGTCGTTGGTCCCGATCGTCGCGAACGCCGAGAACGGCAGCGCCTCGCCGCCGGGCGAGGGCCAGGTGAGCTGGATCTCGGCCTTGCCGCCCGGCGCGACGGCGCGGTTCTCCCCCTCCCAGAGGTTGAGCCCGCAGCCGCGCGAGGTCTCCCCCACGATCAGGATCAGCGGGGCCCGGCCCTCGTTGCCGATCATCCAGGTGTGGCGCTGGAAGGTGTTGGGGGGGCGCTTCCCGCAGGCGAAGGTCGGGCTCCCCTCGATCGCGACCTTGGGCAGGGGGTTCCGGAACTTGGGGGCGATCAGGGCGATCGGGACGGCGGCGACCGCGACCAGGATCAGGAGCGTCCGGAGGTTCAATCGCGGGCGGGGCAGACGCATGACGATCGGGCCTCGGCGGGGTTCGGGCTCAGCGGGACCCGGCCGCATCCAGCTCGCGCCTCAGGCAAGCCAGGCTCCGGCGGGCGGTCTCCTCGGCACCGGGGGAATAGTCGAAGACCTCGACGGAGACCCATCGATCGTAGCCCGAGGCGACGAGGGCCTTGAGGATGGGGCCGAAGTCGACCGAGCCCATCCCCGGGCCTTGCAGGTTCGTGTCCTGGGCGTGGAAGTGGCCGGCCCCGGCGGCGTGGCGGGCGATCAGCTCGGGGACGGTCCGCCCCGGCTCGCCGCTCTGGGCCTTCACGTCCATGTGGAGCTTGAAGTGGGGATGGCCGACGCGGGTGATGATCGCCTCGGCCTGGTCGCAGGTGTTGAGGAAATCGGTCTCGGAGGGGGCCAGGGGCTCGACGCAGAGGTCGACCCCGCAGGCACCGACGCGCGGCATGATCGCCTCGAAGACCTCGACCGCGTGGTCGGTCGCCTGCCCGGCGGAGACGCCCGGCAGTAAGTCCCGCTGCTTGGGCGAGCCGAGGACCATGAGCGTCCCCCCGAGGTCGCGGGTGGCCTCGGCCAGGGCGACGAGGTAGTCGGCGGTCCGGCGGCGGACCTCGGGCTCGGGGCTGGTCAGGTAGAACCCCTCGGTCTTGGCCAGGAGCCAGTGCAGGCCGATGGTGGCGAGGCCGGCGTCCTCGACGATCGACCTCAGCTCGCGACGCCTCGCGGCCGGGACCCCGGTGATGAGCGGGGCGAGGGTGAAAGGGGCGATCTCCAGGCCGTCGTAGCCGAGGGCCTTGACGGTCCGGCAGACGTCGGCGAAGTCCCAGCCTTCGAACAGCTCGTTGCAGATCCCGAGGCGGATCATTGGATCTTGGCTCCCTTTCGGGTCGGGCGGCCCGGAACTGGCCCTTTGCCGCGCGATCGGCCAGAATGGGTCGCGATCGTCGGGCGATCCTAGCCGATCCGCCCCGCCCGCGTCGACCACGGAGACCCCGCGTCCATGTCCAGTCCCCCCGCGACCGAGCCGCCCGTCGCCGTCGCCTGGCGCGACGTCCGCAAGACCTTCGACGACGGCCACGAGGCGCTGGGGGGGGTGACGCTGGAGGTCCGCCGCGGCGAGTTCCTGGCGATCCTCGGGACCAGCGGCTCGGGCAAGACGACGCTGCTCCGCCTGGTCAACCGCCTGATCGACCCGACGGCCGGCGAGGTCGTCGTCGGCGGCAGGCCCACCACCGCCTGGGACCCGATCGCCCTCCGCCGATCGATGGGCTACGTGATCCAGGAGGCCGGGCTGATGCCGCACCTCTCGATCCTGGCCAACGTCGGCCTCGTCCCCCGGCTCAAGGGGGCCGGCCCGAAGGACCGCGACGCCTCGGCCGCCCGCTGCCTCGGGCTCGTCGGCCTCGACCCGGACCAGGTCGGCGGCCGGTTCCCGCACGAGCTGAGCGGCGGCCAGCGGCAGCGGGTCGGCGTGGCCCGGGCCCTGGCGGCCGACCCCGCGATGATCCTCATGGACGAGCCCTTCGGGGCCCTCGACCCGATCACCCGCCGCGAGGTCCAGGACGAGTTCCGGGCGCTCCAGCGGCGGATCGGCCAGACCGTGATCCTCGTCACCCACGACCTCCGCGAGGCCTGCCGGATGGCCGACCGCCTGGCCCTGGTCGACCGCGGCCGGCTCGTCCAGTACGGCCCGCCGGCCGACTTCCTCGAACGACCCGCGACCGACTTCGTCCGCTCCTTCTTCCAGGACGCCGCCGCCGTCACGCCCATCGACGGGGAGACCCCCCTTTGAACGACTGGCTCTCCCTGCTCCGCGACCAGCGCCGGCCGCTGTTCGAGGCCACCGCCGCCCACCTCGACCTCGTCGGCGAGGCCCTGCTGATCGCCGTCGCCGTCGGCGTGCCCCTGGGCATTTTAGCCAGCCGGTCGAGGCCGGCCGAGCGCGGGATCATCGGCCTGGCCAACGTCCTCCAGACGATCCCCAGCCTCGCCCTCCTGGGGGTCTTGCTGATCGTCTTCCGCGGCCAGATCGGCAAGCCCCCCGCCCTGGCGGCGCTGGTGGTCTACTCGCTCCTGCCGATCATCAAGAACACGATCCTGGGCTTGAAGGGGGTCGACCGCGGCGTGGCCGAGGCGGCGGTGGGGATGGGGATGACCCCCTGGCAGCGCCTGACCCTGGTGGAATTGCCCCTGGCCGTGCCGGTCCTTTTGGGCGGGGTCCGGGTGGCGGCCGTGGCGTCGGTGGGGATGGCCACGATCGCCGCGGCCATCGGCGCCAAGGGGCTGGGCAGCTACATCTACGCCGGCATCCAGGTCTCCGACCCCAGGCTGATCCTGCTCGGCTCCGTCCCCGCCGCATTGCTGGCCCTGGCCTGCGACGGCGCCCTCGGCGAGCTGGAACGCCGGCTCGACCCGACCCGCCGCCGGGCCCCCGGCTGGCGCGACTTCGCCGCCGTCCTGGCGACCGCCGGCCTCGTCGCGCTCGGCCTGGCCGGGGCCTGGGGCGGGCTGGCCCCCCGGGGCGGGCCCGGGACGGTCGTGATCGGCTCGAAGGACTCGGCCGAGCCCAAGCTCCTCGGCCACATGCTGGCCGACCTGGTCGAGGCCCACACGCCGCTCCGGGTCGACCGCCGGCTCGACCTCGGCGGCTCGCTGGTCTGCTACAACGCCCTGGCCCGCGGCGGGCTCGACGCCTACGTCGAGTACACCGGGACCGCCCTGACCACGATCCTCAAGCGGCCCCCGGCCTACGACCCGGCGGAGGTCCGCGCGACCGTGGGCACGCTCCTGGCCGCGGAGGGGATCGCGACCCTCGGGGCGATCGGCTTCGAGAACACCTTCGCGATCCTGATGCGCCGCGACCAGGCCCGCGAGCTGGGCATCCGCAAGGTCTCCGACCTCGCCCGCCACGCCGCGACCCTCCGCGCCGGCTTCGGCCCCGAGTTCGGCCGCCGCCCCGACGGCTACCCCGGCCTGGCCCGCGCCTACGGCCTCGACCTGGCCCACGCCCCGGTCGAGATGGACCGAAACCTGCTCTACACCGCCCTCGCCCGCGGCTCGATCGACGTCGCCGCCGGCGATTCCACCGACGGCCGGGTCGCCACGCTCGACCTGCTCCAGCTCGAGGACGACCGCCGCTTCTTCCCCCCCTACGAGGCCGTCCCCCTCGTCCGCGCCGCGACCCTGGCCAAGCACCCCAAGCTCCGGGCCACCCTCGACCGCCTCGCCGGCCGGATCGACGCCCCCACCATGCGCCGCCTCAACAACGAGGTCGACGGCCAGAAGCGCGACCCGGCCGGGGTGGCCCGCGAGTTCCTCGAAGCCGCGGGCCTGCTCAAGCCCTGATCGGAACCCACCGGTCCTACGGGCCGGCCCGAGCCGTGGTGGATTTCATCCTCTTGTCGGGTGGATGAAATCCACCAATCCACCGGCGTGGCCCGAACCTTTGCACCCCGTCGGTGGGCGCGGCTTGGCGAGGCCAACCAACCGCGTGGGCGTGGCCCGGGCCGTGGTGGATCTCATCCACCCGACAAGACGAGGATGAAATCCACCAATCTTGCTCAGGCCAGGAGCGGGTCGGCCTCGACGACCGACTTCTTGCGGAGTTCGGTGTCGCGGAACATCAGCGCGAAGGCGGCGATGCAGACCAGGGTCAGGATGGTCGGCCCGGCCCAGATCTTGCTCCAGTCGTCGTTGAAGTACTTGCGGATGACGCCGGTCAGGACGCTGCCGACGATCGTCCCCAGCCCGTAGATGATGAAGATCAAGAGGTTCTGCGCCGAGGCCTTGATGTCGGGGCCGGCGGCGCGGTCGACGTACATCTGGGCGACGACGAAGAAGAAGCCGAAGGCGAACCCGTGCAGGCCGATCGTGGCGATCATCAGCCACTGCGGCCGGCCGTAGGCCGAGAGCCCGAACCGGAGCGCCCAGGCCGCGGCGCCGAGGATCATCGTGTTCTTGACGCCGAAGCGGTGGACCGCCAGCGGGACCAGGCCGATCACCAGCCACTCGGCCACCTGGCCGATCACCATGTAGCCGCCCACCTGCGCCTCGGGCACGCCGATGGCGGTCAGGAAGATCCCCTCGCACGCGAAGTAGAACGCCAGCATGATCCCGATCAGGCCGGAGACCACCACCAGGACCGCGAACGAGCGGACCCGCATCAGCTCCAGGCTCTCCCAGACGGCCGACTTCTTCACGACCAGCTCGTCATGCTCGACCTTCGTCGGCGGGGTGTGCGGCAGGGTGAAGCAGTACAGCCCGTAGAGCAGCGAGACGAAGCCCGAGACCCGCAGGCAGTCGCGGAACGAGGGGGCCGAGATGACGTCGAACAGCGGCTTGAGCGCCGCGACCCGGCCGCTGGCGAGGTAGGCGGCGAACGACAGCCCGGCGGCGATCCAGCCGATCGTACCCCACATCCGGATGCCCGGGAACCGGTCCTGGTTCCCCTCGCCGACCGAGCGGAACGTGATCGAGTTCGACAGCCCCATCGTCGGCATGTACAGGTTGCAGTAGGCGAAGAGCAGCAGGAAGATCGGCCAGAACGAGGTGGCATAGGCCGTGGCGATCAGCAGGCCGCCGCCGATCAGGTGGGCCAGGGCCATCACCTTCTCCGTCGCCATGTAGCGGTCGGCCAGTTGCCCGAGCAGGAACGGGCCGAGGATCGACCCGAAGCCGTAGACGGTGTAGACCCAGCCGATCTGGAATTCGTCGAGCCCGACCGCCTTCGACCCGAGGTGCAGGCCCAGGATCGGCAGCCAGATCCCCCAGACGTAGTATTGCAGGAACATCATGATCGACAGCCGGACGCGGAGGCCGAGATTCATCGGAAAGGCTCCCGGGGGAAGGGGTTCGACGCGGGTCGGGCCGATGCGGATGGCCCGCCGAGACGCACCAATCTACCCCGCGCCGCGGGCCATGCCAACGACCGCGCCGGGCCTCGGCCGCGGCTTTTCCTCGAAAGGCGACTAATCCGAGCCCCGCCCCTCGATATTTAGCGAGGGAGGCCGCGACCGCCGCCGCCCCCGCGCCGGGAGGCCCCCGCCGCGACCGACCATTCAGGAACCGTCCGCCGCCTGCCCGTCCGCCCGACCCGCGCCGGGCGGGCCGACCGGCCGGCCGAGGCCACCCCTCCATGTCCGACCTGATGGCAAAGCTGCTCCGCCTCCTCGCTCGCTGGTTCGGGATCGAATACACCCCGCTCCCCACGCCCCCGATACCGCCGCCAAATCCCGAACCGCCCCCACGGCCCCCGACCCCGGCGCCGGTCCCGTCCGACCCGGCCGTCGTGGTCGCGGCCATCAACGCCGCCCGCGGCTCGTCCGGCCTGGGGCCCTTGGCCCTCGACCCCCGGCTCGAACGGGCGGCCGAATCCTGGGCAACGGCGATGGCCTCGCGCGACGGCCTGACCCACGGCGACTTCGCCGGGCGGATCACCGCCGTCTACCCCAACACCGCGGCCGGCGAGGACATCGCCGAGGGCCAGCCGACGGCCGACGCCGTGGTCGCCGCCTGGATGCAAAGCCCCCCCCACCGCGCCAACATCCTCGGGGCCTTCGACCGAGTCGGGGCCGGTGCCGCCCGCGACGAAGCCGGGACGCGCTACTGGTGCGCCGACTTCGACGCGGCCGGCTGATCCATCATCTTCGGCGAATTTGTCGGTTGGATGAAATCCACCAATGTTCGATCCGGCACGGGGTCGCGATGGGATCACCCCGCAAGCCGCCGGAAGCGAGCAAGGGCCCGCGCCCCACCGAAGGAATTGGTGGATTTCATCCACCCGACAAGAATGCTCGTCCGAGTAGGGTGGATGAAATCCACCAACGTTCGGGCCGGCAAGAGGCTCTGGCGAGATCTCCCCGCAGACCGCCCGACGGGGGCGAGGGCCCGCGCCCCCACCGGAGTATGCTCATCCGATCCAGTCGAGCAATCTCTCGGCCACCCGACGGCAGGAATTCGCGCGGGCGAAGGCCAGCCGGGCGGCCGAGCGGCCGTCGTCGGGCCCGGCGGCCAGGCGATGGGCGACGGCTTGGATGAACTCCCCGGTGGGGACGACGTCGAAGAGGTGGGGGTAGAGGCGGCATTCGGGGAGGTCGGTCGAGACGACGGGGCGACCGGCGGCCATATAGTCCATCACCTTGGTCGGGCAGCAGGCGAGGTTGAACGGATGGTCGACGGCGTAGGGGATCAGCCCCAGGTCGAACGAGCGGTTGTAGGCGTCGATCGTACCTTGTTCGCGCCAGCCGATCGCGTGGACGTTGGGCGATGCCAGGCAGCGGCGGCGATCCGCCTGCCAGGGGGCGTCGCCGTCGGGGCCGACCCGGCCGACGAGGACGATCGAGGCCATTGGGTTCGTTTCGGCCAGGCCCGCCATCAAGGCCCAATCGACCCGGTCCTCCAGCGTCCCGACGTAGCCGATCAGGGGCCGAGGCAGGTGGGCGACGTCGAGCGGGGCCGGGGCGGGGACGATCTGGGGACGATCGGGCAACGACGACGAGGGTGCGCCGTGGGGGAGGTGGCGGACCCGGTCGGCCGCCTCGGGCACGGCCCGACGCAGCTCCTCGGCGCGGCGGGCGGAGGTGCAGACCGTGAGGTCGGCCTCGCGGACGGCCCGCCGCTCCAGGCGATCGACCTCGGCGGCCGACCTCGGCCAATAGAGCCGGTAATCGTCGATGTTGAAGTAGACCAGGCGATCCGGGCGGAGCTTCGCGGCCAGGTTCAGGTAATAGGGATAGGTCATCACCAGGGCCAGCGGGCCGACCGGGGCATGCTCGGCCCGCCATCGGCGGACGGCCCCGGCGATCGGGAGCATCCCGAGCCGGGGGTACGACTTCATCCAGCCCGACGGCAGGACCATGTCGCGCCGCCAGAGGCCCGGGGCGGACTCCGAGGCCGGGCCGTTCCACGACCAGGGGCGGCCCCCCTGGATCCAGGCGACCCGGTAGTCGGCGCAGCGGAGCAGGAGCGTCGTGGCCCGGTCGGCGGGGACCTCGCGGAACAGGTTCTCGGTCGTGAACCAGCCGGCGTCGGCCACCGCCAGGGCGAGCCGGCCGCGTTGGGTTCGTCTTGCCGAGGTCGAGTTGTCGGTGCGGACGCTGGCCATCGGCGATCCCTCACGAAGCGTCCCGGGGGCGATCCTCGCCCCGGCTCTCGGCCGCGGCCCGAGCTTAAATCGGCCCCGCACGGCTGTCAACGCGGGCCGGGGTCAGGGGACGACGGTGGCGAAGGTCGTGAGCCGGGCGGGGGGCTCGTCCTTGAGGTCGGTCTCGACCTCGATCGTCGCGTTGAACGGCCCGGCCTGGGTCGGGGCCTTGAAGGTGAAGGTGACGGTGTGCGTCGGCCGCGACTGGTCGGGGGCGTTCGCCAGGGTGATCTCGGGCTTGCTCGCCTTGAGGTTGGCGACCTTGAACGGCTGCGCCGAGCGGACGACGATCGTCTTCTGGACCGAGTCGCCCGGCTTGACCCGGCCGAGGTTGATCACCGAGGGCGAGACCGTCACGTTCGACTGAACCACCGCCGTCACCGAGACCGGGACCTTGGGGCTGTCGGGGTCGTTGGTCTTCAGGGTGATCTCGTCCTTGAAGAAACCGATCGGGGCGGAGGGCTTGAGCGTGGCCGTGAGCAGGTAATTGACCTGGCCGCCGGGCGACCGCCCCTGCTCGCGGAGTTCGGCAACGATGTGGTCGCTGATCGTGCCCATCTCCGTGACCGCCCAGTCGGCCCGACCCCCGGCGTAGGCCAAGTTGAGCTCGAGCTTGGGGCGAGTCGAGCGGTTGACGATCCCGAAATCGACCTGGCCGGGGGTCAGCGTCAGGTCGGCCCGGATGAAGCAGGTGAGGTTCAGTTCGACCTCAACCCGATTGGGCCGGTCGAGGACCAGGACCAGGCCCGACGCCTTGTAGCCGGTGAACTTGGTGGTGTCGATGACGGCCTCGACCACGGTCTGGGTCCCGGGCGGGATGTCGCGGGCGCCGACGCGGACGTCGGTGCAGCCGCACTTGACCCGCCAGGACTCGATGTGGATCTCCTGGGCGGTGGTGTTGACCACCTTGAAGGAGTGGCGGACCTTGGAGCCGCGGGCGACGGTCCCGAAGTCGTGCGCCCGGTCCGGGAACGCGGCGTCGGTCCAGTCGACGGCGGCGGCGGCCCCGGCCCAACCGAGGACGAGTGCGGCCGCGACGGCAAGGGCATGACGCATCGAGTAGTTTCCCCGGTCCTCTGGGAGGCCGCCCGCGGGCGACCCTGTCCTGTCGTCCTGATCGCGAAACCGGCACCGGACGCCGGGGCAAGCCTCGGGCCGCCCCGGTCCAGGGAAACCCAATTCGGGGGGCCCGCCCCCGGCAATGATATCATATCCGGCCGGCCGCACCTGCCCCGGTTTGCCCGTCGGCCGGCCCGGGTCGGTCTGGTCCCGGGCGGATGGGCCTGCTACGATGAACCGGACATCCAACCACGAACCTTTCGGGCCACGCGGTGTCCGGATCGAGGGGGCCCGAGGCGCCCGGTCATCCGGAGATCCCCCGGCGGTGGGCCCGGGCCACCACGAATCGCCCCTCTCCCCGGCGTCCCCCCTCGACAGCCCTCGGATGCTAGCGGCTCCCCTCCCCCGAGCGGCCGGCCGGCCTTCGCTTCTCGACCCATCGACTCTCGGCGGACACGTTTCCATGCTCAAGCCCATGGTGGAGGTCCGGGACGAGGGCGGCGTCCTGGTGGCCGAATTCTGGGACTGCCTGCGGCTCGACCCCGCGCCGGTCCGCGACCTTCGGCAGCATTACGAGGCCCACGTCCGGGCCAAGGGCAAGCCCGACGTCGTCGTCGACCTCAACGGGGTCAGCTTCGCGGGGTCGGCGTCGCTGGGCGGGTTCCTCGCCCTGCACCGGCTGGCGTTGCAGCAAGGGGGGCGGGTGGTCTTCTGCAACGTCGACGAGGACGTCCTCGAGGTCTTCCGGATCAGCAAGCTGGGCCCGATGTTCACCTTCGCCGCGGACCGGGCCGCCGCCCTGGCCCTGGTGGCCAACCCGGCCGAGGGCGGCCCTCCCCCGGGCGGCGTCGACCCGCCCGCGAAGCCCCCGGGCCCGACCGCGCCGGCGTCGCCCCCGGCCCCCCGGGCCGACGGCCCGCTCCGCCGCAACCGCCGCCGGGATTGAATGCCCGGCATGCCGATTGCCGGATTTTGAACCGAGGTGGTCGCAATTCGCCCAAACCTCGGGTATCTTGTCGGTTCCGTGGGCCAATCCGCCCGCCCGCCCCGTCCGCTGGGAGCCCGCGATGCCCGTCACCCTGCGTATCGAGGTCACCGAGGCGGACGGCGTCCAGGTCGTCTCCTTCCGCGACCGCTTGCTCTTCGACGACCGGACCGTCCGCGAGGTCTCCGACCAGCTCGGCGCCGCCCTGCCCAACGACGGCAAGCCGATCCGGGTCGTCCTCGACTTCACGGGCGTCGACCTGATCTCCAGCTCGCTCCTCGGCAAGCTGATCCTCCTCCAGCGCCGGGTCGACGGCACCGGCGGCAAGCTCCGGCTCTGCGAGCTCTCGCCGACCGTCCAGTCCGTCTTCCGGACCTCCAACCTCGATCGCCTCTTCGCCATCCTCCGCGACCGCCGCGCCGCCTTGGCGGAACTCTGACATCCCCGATTCCAGATCCCGAATCTCGGATTGCAAATCAACATCTGTAAATAATCGGGAATTTGCAACCTGCAATTCCGGACGATCGATCCGGGCTCCGGATCAGACCCTCGCCTCCCGCCATCCGCCGTGCAGGAACCGCGCCCCGACGAGGACGCCCCGGACGGCCAGGTCGGCGAACATGGCCATCCAGGCCCCTCGGAGGCCCAGGCCGGGACCGCCGGAGGCCGCGGACGCGGTGAGGGCGTAGGTCAAGGGCAGGCGGACGCCGAACTGGCCGACCAGGACGATCACCCAGGGCCATCGCGTGTCGCCCGCCCCCCGGAGGGCGCCGGTGAGGACGCTGAGCGTGGCCAGGAACGGCAGCGCGAAGGCCACGACCCGGAGCACCGGCACCCCCTCGGCGACCACGGCGGGCTGCTTGCCGGCGAGGAACAGCTCGAACATCCCCCCGCCCCCGAAGTACAGGAGTACGCCGATCGCCGAGAGCACCGCCACGCCCAGGCCCCATGCGGTCCGGGCCGCCCGGGCGGCGAGGTCGGGCCTCCCGGCGCCGAGGTACTGGCCGGTCAGGGTCCCGGCCGCGATCGAGAAGGCGGTCACGGTCAGGAACGCCAGGGCCTCGCAGCGGATCGCCACCCCGTGCGCGGCGGTGGCCGTCGCCCCCAGGCGGTTGATCAGGCCGAGGAACCAGAGGTGGCAGAACACGTTGGTCAGGCTCTCGCCCGCCGCGGGCAGGCTGATCCGCAAGATCCGCACGACGTCGCGCGGGACCGGCCACAGCCCGGCCAGGTCGAGCTTCAAGCCCGACCGGCCCCGGGCCAGGATGACGAGGATGGCCAGGCCGCCCACGGCCTCGCCCATCGCCGTGCCGATCGCGATCCCGGTGAAACCCAGCGGCGGGATCGGCCCGACCCCCCGGACCAGGGCCCAGGCCAGCGGGGCGTTCACCGCGTTGACGGCGATCATCACCCACATCCCGGTCCGGGTGTCGCCCACGCCCCGGAGGCAGGCGATCCCCGCGCTCGTGGCCGCCAGCAGCGGCGTCACCAGCAGGACCAACCGGAGGAACAGCGTGGCCGCCCCGGCCGCCTGCCCTTCGAGGTTCAACGCCCGGACCAACGCCGGCGCCGCGGCCTCGCCCGCGACCAGGGTGACCGCGCCGAAGATCAGGGCCAGCCCCATCGCCTGCTGACAGACCCGGTTGGCCGCCCTCGGGTCGCACGCCCCGGTCAGCCGGGCCACCAGCGCCGTGGCCCCGACCGAGACGATCGTCATCAGGCTGCCGAGGAACCAGAGCAGGTAAGTCGAGACCGCCACCGCCGCCAGGTTGTCCTCGGAGAGGTAGCGGCCGGTGAGGATCGTGTCGGAGAGCCCGACCAGATACAGCAACGCCTGCTCGACCAGCACCGGCGCCGAGAGCCGGAGGACCTGGGCGGCGATCGACCGCGAGGGCACGACGTCGCCCGCCCAGTCCTCGGGCCGCTCGTCGACCGGGACGAGCACGCCCCCCTCCGTCGCTCCATCAACGTCCATCAATGCCGCTCGATTCGAAGGGGTGGGGCCGGTCGACCGTCGGGCCCTTTGGCCTGGAGAAAGACGGACACGACCGCCATTATAGTAGTTCGCCACCCCCGGCCGGGCGACCCCGGCCGCCATTGGGGTGCGCCGGCGGATTCGGCACGAGTCGAACCCGTCCCCCACCCCGGCCCTCCCCCACCAGGGGGGAGAGGGCCAGATCTTCACTCCCTCTCCCCTTGTGGGGGAGGGCCGGGGTGGGGGGACGGCCGGCGATGATGAAGCAGAGAATGCCAGGCATCTGCCGGAATCCGTCTTCGCACCCCGTCACCGTCCCGACCCGGAGGAAGGATCGTTGGCCGCCCGCATCCTCGACGGCAAGTCGCTCGCGCAGACGATCCGGACCGAAATCGCCGCCGAGGTCTCCGGGCTCCGGGCGTTGACCGGCAAGGTCCCGGGCCTGGCGGTCGTCCTGGTGGGCGACGTCGCGGCCAGCCAGGTCTACGTCCGGAACAAGCAGAACGCCTGCAAGGCGGCCGGGATGCGCGGGACCGTCATCCGCCTGCCGGCCGACGTCGAAGAGTCGCGGCTCCTGGCGACGGTCGACGCCCTCAACGCCGACCCCGAGGTCCATGGGATTCTCGTCCAGCTCCCCTTGCCCCGCCAGATCGACGACCGCCGGGTGATCGAGCGGGTCGACCCCCGCAAGGACGTCGACGGCTTCCACCCCGAGAACGCCGGCCTCCTGGCGATCGGCCAGCCCCGGTTCGTCCCCTGCACGCCGCTGGGGGTCCGCGAGTTGCTCGTCGCCTCGGGCATCGAGACCAGGGGGGCGCACGCCGTGATCCTGGGCCGGTCGCAGATCGTCGGCAAGTCGTTGGCCCTGCTCCTGCTCGGTAAGGGGCCCGGGGGCGACGCCACCGTGACCGTCTGCCACGCCGCCAGCCGCGGAGTCGACCACCTCACCCGCCGGGCCGACATCCTGATCGCCGCCATCGGCCGGCCCGAGCACGTCAAGGCCGAGGCGATCAAGCCGGGGGCCGTGGTCGTCGACGTCGGGATGAACCGTCGCGACGACGGGAGCCTTTGCGGCGACGTCGATTACGCCGGCGTGGCCGCCGTCGCCTCCTGGATCACCCCCGTCCCCGGCGGCGTCGGCCCGATGACCGTCGCCCTCCTCCTCCGCAACACCCTGGACGCCTTCCGGCGCCTCGAAGGGGTCGAGGGCCGCCCGGGCTGAGCCGGGCCGCGGGGTCCGGCCGCCTCCGTCCGGACGAGGACCACCATGAGATATCGGGCGACGACCGGGGTGCTGGCGGTCGGACTCTGGCTGGCCCCGGGCCCGGCCGCGGACTCGCGGGCCGACGACCCGGGCTCGAACCTGGCGGAGATCCGCGCGACGCTCGAGAACGCCGCGATTCCCGTCGAGGAGCGGGCGCGGCGGGCCCTCGACGCGGCGTCGGGGCTCGACCAGGCGGCCCAGCAGGCGGCGAGCGTGGCCGATCGTCGCGCCCGATGGGCCGAGGCCCGAAGCTTGCTCGACGACTTCCTCGCCAGGAATCCGGCCGTCGGTCCCGGCCCGATGCTCCGGTTCCAGGCCGGCGTGTATGCCTGGGCCGAAGGGCGGAGCTTCGCCGACCAGGCCGACCTGGCTCCGGGGGACGCCCCGGCCCGGGGCGGGGCGATCAAGGCCCTGGACGACGCGGTCGCGCGGCTCCGGGGGGTCGCGATCAGCCCGGCGGAGGCGGCCGACCCGTTCGCGCAGAACGTCCGATTCCGGCTCGCCCAGGCGATCGCCGATCGGGCCCGATTCGACCCGGAGGGCGACCCTCGCCGGCTGGCGGCCGAGCGTGAGGCCCTGCGGATGCTCGACCTGGCGACCACGGCGCCGCGGCTCCGGGGGTTCGCCCGCCTGCTCCGGAGCGAGCTGGAATCCCGGCTCGGCCTCTACGGCCAGGCCCAGATCGAGATCGAGGAGGCCGAGAAATCCGACCCGCCGCCCCCCGCCGGGTCGATCCTGGAGGCGAAGGTCGCGACGCTGGCCGGCCGCGAGCTGTTCGAGGAGGCCCGGAAACTGGTGGCGGCGGCGAAGGTCGATGACGCGCTCCGGGGCCTGCTGGAGATCCGGATCATCCTCGCCCGCCGCAAGGCCCTCGCCCCGGGCCGGTCGCGGGAGGACGTCGACGCCGATGCGTTCCGGGTCGCCCGGGGGCTCCGGGGCTCGACCCGACCCGAGGCCCGCCGCGGCCTGATCGAGCTGGCCCGGGCCGTGGACGAGCCGGGCCCGTCCGCGCCCTCGGAGTGGTGGGACGTCCTCGCCGAGGGACACCTCCGGCTGGGCGACCCCGCCCGGGCGGGCCGGCTCGCCGCCAAGGGGGCCGACCGCGCCGGGGCCGCCGGCCTGGCCGACCAGGCGGCGACGCTCCGCTACAAGGCGGGCGCCTGCCTGTTCGAGGCCGAGAAGTTCGCCGAAGCCGACCGCTCGCTCACCCGGGTGGTCGAGGCCGCCGGGGCGCCCAAGGAACTCCGGGCCAGGGCCGGGATGCTCCGGGCCCTGGCGCGGGGCCGGGCGCTGGCGACGCGACAGGCGGGGGCGTCGAAGGACGCCTATCTCGCCGCGTTGGAGGGCCAGGTCCGCGACTTCGCCGACGACCCGACCTCGGGCGAGGCCCGATGGCTCCTCGGCAAGGTCCGGATCGCCGCCGACCGCCGGGGCGAGGCCATCGCCCTCTGGTCGGGCATCCCCCACGGCCATCCCCGCTGGCTGGAGGCGAGGCTCGCCGTCGCCGACCTGAGGCTGGAGGCCGTCGAGGACCAGCGGATCAACCGCGACCCGTCCGCGACCCGCGCCAAGCTGGAGGAGGCCCGCAAGTCGCTCCGCGCGGCCCTGGAATCGGCCGCCGAGGGCCCCGAGGCGTTCGCCGTCGGGCTCCGACTGGCCCGCCTGGAGCTGACGCCCGAGGTCGGCAACCCCCGCGAGGCGGTCGAACTCTTCGACCGCCTGCTCAAGGGGGCGGCCCGACCCGACCAGCACGCCCAGGCCCGGCTGGGGCGGATGGTCGCGCTGGCGGAATCGAACCGGTTCGTCGAGGCCGAGCAGGTCGCCCGCGCCGAGGCCCCCGGCGCCTCGCTCGCCGCCCTCCTGCCCGCCCTCCGGCTGCTCGACCGGGCGGCGAGCGAGGCGGCGGCCGAGGCCAACCGCCGTCGCTTCGGGCTGGTCCTCAAGGTCTTGACCGCCCGGCTCGTCGGCCAGCTCGACAAGCTCTCCGTCGCCGCCCGCGACGAGGCCCGGCTCCGGCACGCCCGCGCCCTGCTCTTCTCCGGCGACCCCGTCGGCTCCCGCAAGGAGATTGCCGACTGGGGCGGGCCGACCGAGATCGGCGACAACGCCTTCATGCGCGACCTGGCCGACATCTATCTCCGCCTCGACGCCTTCCCGCTCGCCATCGAGGCCGAGAAGATCCGCGCCGGCCGCCTCGTCCCCGGCTCGCTCCCGTGGTTCGAGGCCCGATACGGCCTGGCCCTGGCCAGCTACCGCGCGGGGCGTCCGCAAGACGCCCGCCAGGTCATCGACGCCACCTCGATCCTCCACCCGGGGCTCGGCGGCGGCGACCTCCGCGGCAAGTTCGAGCGGCTGAGGCAGCGGGCCGGGCAGGAGTGATACGGAGGACTGTGGAAAAGTTCGCCATCCCAGATCCCGAATCTCAAATTGCAAAGCGAAGCCCTGAAATGCTTCGCACTCTCGAAATCCGCGATCTGGAATCCCGGACGAGAGGGCCGAGTTCCGTATGATCGACGGCGATGGTCGATCCCGGGGTCGGTCGCCCCGCTCAGTTCTGATCGACCCACAAGTATCCGTTGCCCGTCCGTGGCCCGGTCGGGACGCCGCGGAGGGAGTCGTAGTTGGTGGCGCGGGTGGGGTAGCGGACGGGGGAGAGGTTGGGCTGGAAGGGCGTGGAGAACGACGTCCCTTCGACCCGGGTGGGTAGGCCGTTGTAGCCCCGGACGACGGTGCTGACGGGGGCGGCGGTGGTCCGGAGGGCGGAGAACGGGCCGTAGAGGGTCATCGACGTGTTCGGCCCGAAGAACCCGAGCGGCGAGTAGCCGCCGCCGAGCAGGCCGTTGCCGCGGACCGTGATATAAGGCGTGGGCCGGAAGTTGCCGAGCATCGGCGTGGGGGCCAGACGATTCTCGGGGCGGGTGTCGACCGTCTCCCGAATCGGGCGATCGCGACGCCGGGAGGGGCCGCCGGCCTCGGCCGGCGAGGATGGGGCGGCGATCAGGGCGGAGGCCGCGAGGGTGAACGCGGCGCGGAGGCGGGTCGCGGGTCGCATGGTGGGTTTCCTCAAGCTGGGGCGTCGGGCCGGGTCGCCGCCGACTTGAGCAAATCTACCACCTGTCCGGGGATTTCCAAATTTATCGTCCGATCACCAGCGCGAGTCGGCCGACGCCCTCGGCAGGATTCGGTGCGATTCCTCGACGATCCGCGCGACGCCCTCGCCCAGCGGGGACGCGAGCAGTTCGAGGAACTTCCGCTCGAGGTCCCGCTCGCGGTCGAGGGCCGGGGTGGCGAGCTTGCCGGACTCGTCGAACCAGAACCGGAGCGAGTCCCCGTCGGTCGGCTCGGGTCGGGCCTGGAAGGAAGATTCGGGGGTGTGCCAGCCGACCCCGACGACCCCGAGGTTGGGGCCCAGGAAGGCCTCGGTCGGGATGTCGAGCGCCTGGGCGATCCTCCGGAGCGTGCCCGCGCGGGGGTGCTCGGTCTTGCCGCTCTCGATCTGATAGAGCGCGGTCCGGGAGATCGAGGCGCGGCTGGCCAGCTCGTCCGGCCCCCAACCCTTCGCGTAGCGTCCGTCGCGGACCTTCTGGGCCAACGTCATCGTCTGCCTCCGTCGTCTTCGGCGCCTTCCGGTATCGAGCCACGGCATCCTTCGGCCGGCCCTGCCTGGAAACGTACGAAACGATCGGAGCCGGGACAACTCGGGCGGAAAGAATCCGAAAAGAATCCCTTGGAGGGCGGTCTCGGCCCGCCCGGCTAGCTCGCCTTCCCCTCCAGCTCTTGCAGGACCCCGGCCAGCATCGCCGGGTCGCGCTTCAGGAGCAGGTGCTCGATCCGGCTCGCGGGGAATTCGAGCTTGGCGAGCGTCTCGCCGACCCGGACCCAGAGCTTGTCGCGCTTCTTGCCCTCGGACAGGTAGATCTCGCCGACCAGCTCCGCCAGCCGCTGGGAGGCGATGGCGTCGTAATTGTTGTAATAACGCTTGACGATCTTCTGCTGGTAGGGGGAGAGGTCGGCCATCGGGTCCGGCTCCAGGGGGGGTCGATCGTTCGGTTCAGTCCGCGTCGGGCTTCTTGCGGAGGCGTTTGGTGAGGGACCGCTTGAGCTTGCCCTCGACGCGGCGGATCTTCGAGCCGAGCGTCGGCCGGCTGGCGCGGCGGGCCTTGGGGGGGCGTGCGGCGGCGAGGACCAGCTCGCGGACCTTGTCGAGGCAGTCGGCCACGTTCCGCCCCTGGTCGCGGGTCCGCTGCGAGGTGACGAGCAACTCCCCCTCGTTGGTCAGCCGCGAGGCCAGGGCCCGGAGCAGGCGATCGCGGACCAGGGGCGGCAGGCTGGGGCTCTCGGCGGGCTTCCAGCGGAGGATGGCCTTGGAGTTGACCTTGTTGACGTTCTGCCCGCCCGGCCCGCCGGCGCGGGCGTAGTCGAACCGGAACTCGCCGAGCGGGATCGACAGGGCGTCGGTCACCGTCAGGGTGGTCGACGGGTTCGGGGGGGTCGTGGTCTCGTCCATCGCCCCAATCTAACCCAACGACTGGCCCAAGGTCAGCGCCCTCGGCCCCGCCCCACTTTCGAAACGACCGGAGGGGCAGGCGCGGCCCACCCCTCCGGCTCGGCCCGGATCGATCGGGGCCCGGGATCTCAAGCCCCACCCGCCAAGCCCTGCGAGGCCGTCGCCGAGGAGACGGTCACGGTCTGGGCCGCGACCGGGGCGGCCTTCGCCCGATGGCCCCGGGCGGGAGCCTTGGTCCGGATCTTGACGGTCCCCGTCGGCGCGGCGACCGGGTCGAACGACGCCGCACTCACGGTCGCGGCCGCGGTCGAGCCGCTCGGGCCCACCTGGAGCGGCGCCCTCCTCCCCACGAACGGGTGATAGAGGTCATTGATCGCGGCCGAGGTGGCGCGCTGCTGGGCGACGTTGGGGATCACCGGCGGCGGCGGGACCAGGCCGTTGGTCGTGTCGATCCCGTGGGCCTTGTCGTACCGGGCCCAGGCGGCCTGCTGGCTGTTGATCTGGGCCTGGGTGTAGTACGAGACGTCGCGGTTGAAGACCTTCACGGTGCTGGCGAAGGTCGTGCCCGCGGTGGTGGTCCCGATGATCTCGGCCTGGGTGACCCCGGCCGGCAAGTTCACGTTCAGCCCGTTGAAGACGAAGGTCTCGTCGGGGAACTGGTCGTGGTTGATGTTGTTCTCGAAATTCAAGATCGGCGTGGCCCCGGTGGTCCCGATCGTGGCGGGATCGCCGAACCGGACCGAAGACGGGACGATCGTCGTGGGATCAAAACCCGACGAGCCGAGCACGCTGACGCGGACCGCCGAGGGATGGGCCGAGTTGACGTGATAGTTCTGGTGCGGGTTCACGAAGATCGGCGGCGAGACCGGCGGGCAAGGGACGACGATGGGCGGGACCACCGGCTGGGTGATCGCGGCGACGTTCAGGGGCTGGGGCGGGAAATACTCGTCGCTGATCCCGCCATCCTGGGTGGACTGGCCGAACGCCCCGATGCTGACGTTAGATTGGGGCGTCAGTGCTTGCCCGGTGATCTGCTGGTAGAGCTGGGAGAAGTGGGCAATCTGGAGTTCGAAGTTGGGGTGATTCGGGTCATTCGCCAGGTAGTAATTGCCCGTGTATTGCGGGAACTGGTTCGCCTGGTCGAAGAGCGGAGGGGAGGGCGGGAAGCCCGGCTTGGCCGGGAAATTGCTCGCGGCAGCCACCTCGTAGGGCTTGGAGCCGTTGCCGGGCGTGGGAGCGTTGGCGAAGCCGGCGACGATGTCGGGGACGTTCGGGTTCTTCAAGTCCAGGAAGACGCCATACTGCTTGGTGAACCCCATGTCGGCGGGGTCCATGAATTGTGGGAGGACCGCGGTGACTCTGGGGTCGACGGTCGCGGAGTTTCCGTTATTATCGCTGTCGCCGGCGATGACCTCCCGGCCGTCGCGCCCGTTGAACGGGCCTTCGAGCCCGATGTTCAGGGTGTCGTCGGCCGCGGTGTAGAGGACGCGATACTGGTCGATCTCTTTGCCGGAGACGTTGACAATGTCCCTGAAGCCCGGGGGGGTCGGTGGGATCACCGGGATCTGATTCGTCGTGAACGGGTTGCCGTTCGGGTTGTTGATCTGATTGGGGAGGGTGACGACCTGGACGCCATTGCCGCCTGTAGCGGGAAAATCGTTTGCGACGACCCCGGTGAAGTTGACGGCCAAGAGTTGCCGATGATCCAGCTGTTCCATCGACAGGTCGGACCGCTTGCGGGGCATGATCCCGCCGCGACGGCGCCGCCACGAGTGAACGGCTGCGAAGAGCTTCGTGAACAACGACATCGCGCCTATGTCCTTTCCTGAAACTCGGCCATCGAAGAGGGCCGTTCCGAGGGGAAGCGGGTTTCCTGAACCGAGTCGGATGAGCCGGCGGTGATGGGATCGACCCGGTGGTGCGTGCCTATCGGGCCAACGGGCGGCCTCGGGAGCGGGCGACCCCAGGTCGCCGCGAGGCCGGGCCGGAATAGAGATGGTTCCATCCCCCGGTCCAGGCGTGCCTCCGGCATGTCGAACGCGATCGGGGACGACAACCTTAACGTGGAAGGAGTCTCGTTATGGTCCGCCATAGCGCCTGTCGCTGGACCCTGGCAGTGCTGGCCCTGGGATGGGCCGGCCCCGCCTCCGCCGACGCGATCGTCTCGACCGGCGCGACGTCGACCGGGACCTCCGTCTTCCCGGCATTCGCGACCGGGAACGTGGAGACGGATCTGCCCGCCTCGTCCAGCGTGACGATCGTGCCGGGCCAGGCCATGACCGACGTGGCCCAGCCGAAATGGATGAACGATGCCGGCCTGATCAACGGCTACGTGATGAAGGACATCCGGCTCAGCTATGACCAGAAGTCGGATACGCTGGCCGTCGGCGTGAACTTCTGGGGCATCGCCGGCAACGCCGACGGCAGCCCCGACGGCGGGACCAACCCGAAGACGCTCGCGGCCGGCGGCCAGAACCCCCCGCACATCGGCGGCGACAAGTCGATCGCCGTCGCCCTCACGCCGGTGACCGGGGCCGGCGTCAACGCCGCGCCCGTCGTCGTCGCCGGCATCCCCGCCGACAAGACCAACACCCCGGTCGGCACCACCGACCACTTCACCGTGGCCGCCTACAACGCCTCGGGCGGCGGGCTCACCCGGAGCTTCGGCCAGACCATGGCCGGCAACCTCGGCAACCTGGCCTACGACCCCTCGAAGGCCCACCCCGGCTTCGAGTTCACCGTCAAGAACTTCAGCAAGATCCCCGGCCTCAACGCCCTCGCCAACGGGTTCTACGTCTCCGCGTACGCCGGCACCGGCAGCTACACCACGATCGGCAAGAGCCAGATCTCCAACTTCTTCGTCGCCCCGCCGCTCAACGCCCCGGGCAACTTGCTGCCGCCCACCCAGATCACCCCGCCCACCGGGACAGTGAACCCGCCCACGGTCCAGACCCCCGAGCCGACCACCATCCTCGCCTGGGGACTGGTCGCCGGCGGTGGCGCCTGGCGCCTCCGGCGGCGGCTCCGTCCCTCCGGCCCGATCTGATCCGGTCTCGGACCGATTCATAGCGTCGTCCATGCGCATCGCGGCGGCCCGGACTTCGGGCCGCCGCTTAGTCTTTCGGCCCCGGGCGCCCGCACGGAACGCCCCATTTCGCCCGACCGATCGCCCGTCCCCACTACACCCTTCACACGCCGGCCCCCTTCTCCAGCCGGACGACTCATCCGCCGTTTGCCCCCTCCCCGCGACCGGCAGGAGTTCGCGCCTCGCCCGGGTCCGCCGGCTTGCGCCCGGAGGGCGAGGACTTGCCGGGCGTCTCTCCCTCCGCTACCGTGCGAGGGGGCCGAGACGAACGGACCCGGACGGACGCCACCTCGGGGAGGAGTCGCCGTGAAGCAGGCCCTCGGGCGGTCCGCCGCCCCGATCCTCGCGATCCTGATCGCGCAGGCGGTCGCATCCGCCCAGGAGCAGGCCGGGTCCGGCGGGCCCACAACCCCGGCGCGGGCCGCCGCCTTCGACATGTCCCGGGCCGTCGCCTGCCGTCGCGTCGACGGCCTCGAGCGGTACGAGCCGCTTCCCGAGGCGAAGCTGACGAGCGAAGACAAGCTGAAGGTCTATTTCCGGCCGCTCCGCTACAAGATGGAGAAAACCAAGACCGGCTACCGGGCGGCCTTCACCGAGGACGGCCGGATTCGCCGCAAGGGAGAGAAGACGGCCCTGGCGAAGGAGGACAAGCTCCTCGAATACGAGGCCCGGTTCGATGCGACCGACTACCAGATCTACCTGGTCAACACGATCGGCCTGAAGGACCTGCCGCCCGGCGCCTACGAGTTCGACATCACCCTCCACGATGCGCTCGATGCGGGCTCGGAGGCCACGCAGACGCTCCCCTTCACCATCGTCCCGCTCCCCAAGCCCGACCCCGCCGCTTCGAAGGCGGCCGGGCCGGGCGAGCCCGAAGACCCACCCGGCCCGGTCGCGGAGCCGAAGTCAAAGCCGGCGACGAAGAGGAAGGCCAAGGGCTCCCGGTCGCCGAAGCCCCGGGGCTGATCCGGCCGACCGGCGAGCTTACTCAAGGGCGGCGAAGACTCAAGCGAGATGGGTGATCGGCCGTGGCCCATCACCCATCACCCATCCTCGGCCCGGGATCGCTTCGGAGCGACGATCAGCGGGCCGGGCTCGTCTTGGCGTCGGCCTTGGAGGCTCCCTGGGCGGGCGTGGGGGCGGCGACGGGCTTCGCGTCCTCGAACGGGCTGGCCCGGCGGAGGTCGGTGTCGAGCGAGACGCCTTCGGGCTCGGTCGCCTCGATGTAGGCGTCCATCTGCTGGCCGACGTAGAGCGGCACCGGCCGGTCTTCGGGCAGGGCGTAGACCACCTGGAGGACCCGGGTGTCGACCCGCTCCGAGTTGTCGCCGGTCAGGCTCTTCTTGGGGATGATGTAGGGCTCGACCTTGTAGACCGAGAGGTTCTCGAAGGAGACGCCCGGGCGCCCCTTGAGCGTGGCGACCGCCTTGGCCTTGGGGTCGAACAGGGGGACGTCGTTCTCGTCGATGTCGACCCGGACGTGGAGCCGATTGCTGTCGCCGATGACGACCAGCGCCGTGTTCCAGACGGCGCCGGCGAACTGGCCGGGCCGGACGTTCATCTGGAGGATCTCGCCGTCGGCGAGGGCCCGGACGATCAGGCGTTCGATCTGGATCTTGGTCGACTTGACCTGGCTGTCGGCCATCGCGACGGCCATCTTGGAGACGAACTTGTCGGCCTCCCAGGTGACCTTGAGCCGGTTGAGTTCGGCGACGGCCTTGGCATAGGAGGCCTTGCCGCCCTGGAAGGCGTAGCGGTCGCGATCGTAGTCGGTGGCCGGGAGCATCTGCCGCTGGAAGAGGCGGTCGGAGCGGCCGGCGGCGGCCTCGAAGTCGTTCATCTTCGCCCGGGCCTCCTCGACGGACGCCTCGGCCGTCGCCACGTCGCCCGCCTGGGGCGCGGCCTGGAGCCTCCGGGACGACGCGATCGAGGAGGCGAGGTTAGCCTCGCGGACCTCCAGTTCGGCGCGGAGGTCGCGGTCGTCGATCCGGAACAGCGGGTCGCCCTTCTTGACCCGGTCCTTCACCTTGACGTAGACCTCGAAGACCACGCCCGGGACCGGCGAGCCGACCGGGATGTTCTCGAGCCGGGCCTCGACGATCCCGGCGCCGGCGATCGTCTTCTTGAACTTCTTCTGCGTCGGCGGCGTGATCAGCGGCCGAAAGGCCGGCGGGACCTCGCGGGCCTTGACCACGGTGTAGACCGCGAAGCCGAACCCGGCCATCGCGATCAGGGGCAGGAGCAGCTTCTTCATCGGGGACTCCTTATCGTTTCGTTCGCGGGGCGGGACGGCGATCGACCGGAAAGGAATTTCAGATCCTGAAATTTCAGATCTCAGCAGCTATTGATAATTCGCTTCGGGAGCAATCACGACGGGAGGATGATCGATGGCTGATGGTCGAGAAAAAGGTCGGGGTTTGTCCGCCTCCCGGATGCCCAACCATGACCCATGGGCCATTCCCGCACCGAGATCGGCGAACGGTGTCCCGCGATCTCAGGCCGCGTCGACCCGGGCCTTCTCTTCGAGGCGGACGACGCGGCCGTCGTCCATGTGGACGATCCGGTCGCCGAAGTGGAAGACGCGGTTGTCGTGGGTGACGACGACGACGGCGCGGTCGGGCTTCACGGCGGCCTCGCGGAGCAGCTCCATCACGGAGAGGCCGGTCTCGTGGTCGAGCGCGGCGGTGGGCTCGTCGCAGACCAGGAGGCTGGGCTCGTGGACCAGGGCGCGGGAGATGGCCACCCGCTGCTGCTGGCCGCCGGAGAGCTGGTTGGGCAGGCTCTCGGTCTTCTTGCCCATCCCGAGCGACGCGAGGACCTCCTTGGCCCGGTCGACGGCCCGGGCCTTGGACCAGCCGGCGATCACCAGCGGGATCGCCGCGTTCTCGGCCGCGGTCAGGGCGGGCAGGAGGTTGTACTGCTGGAAGACGAAGCCGATGTGGCGGGCGCGGAACCGGGTCCGGGCCCGGTCGGTCATCGCCGAGACCTCCTCGCCGAAGATCGTCACCGACCCCGCGTCGGCGTTGAGGATGCCGGCGACCACTGAGAGCAGCGTCGTCTTGCCGCAGCCCGATGGGCCCACGATCATGCTCATCTGGCCGGCGTAGACGTCCCAGTCGACGTCCCGCAGCGCCGCCACCTGGCGCTCGCCGGTCCCGAAAAACTTGGAGATCCCGCGGATCTCGACGGCGACCTTCGGCTCGCCCGGATCGAGGTCCGCCGCTCTCGCCCTCGCTCCCGCCGCCACCGCCAGCTTGGCCCCGAACATCGGAGGCTCCTCCATCCCGAGCTTCGAAGGGGAATACGGGCCGCCGTCGGCCCACCGTTGGGCGGAAGTCAGCCGCGGAAGACCACCGCGGGCTCCAGGACCATCACGCGCCGGACGCTCAGGAGGCTCGCCAGGATGCAGATCATGACCACGGCCACCCCGGTGATCGGCAGGAGCTGCCAGGGCGTGTAGAACGCCAGCTCGGACCCCTGGACCCTCATCCCGAACGCCGCCGCCAGGCCCACGCCGATCCCGTACCCCAGGAGGCCGACGACCGTGGCCTGGAGCAGGATCATCCCCACGATCTTGCCGTTGGTCGCCCCCATCGCCTTGAGCGCCCCGAACTGCTTGAGGTTCTCGAGCGTGAAGTTATAGAACGTCTGCCCCGCGATCGCCGTCCCCACGAGGAAGCCGAGGAAGGCCGTGATCCCGAAGTTGATCGGGATGCCCGTATACTTGAGGTAGTAGTCGATCGTCTTGTCCGTGAACTGGGCGCTGGTCAGGGCCATCAGCCCGGTCTGCCGCTTGACCGCCGCGGCCACCGCTTTCGACGAGTGCCCTTCCTTGGTCTGCGCCAGGATATAGGAGAGCACCTTGCGCTCGTTGGCCACGTACCCCTTGGCCCGCGAATAGGTGGTGTAGAAGACCGGATTCGACTGGAACGTCCGCGAGGCCTCGCAGATCCCGACGACGATGGCCCTGTGGTCGTTCATCTCGATCTCGCGGCCGATGAAATAGCCGACATTCTCCTTCTTGTAGACCTCCGCCGGGTGGCCGGGGAACAGCTTGGCCAGCCGCGTGTGGTCGACGAAGACGGCGTCGGGCTTGCGCAGGTCCTCGAGCCGGCCGAGCAAGATCCGCTCGACGGGCGGGGCGCCGACCATCGAGGAGTCGTCGAGGCCCAGGAGGATCACCTGCTCGATGACCTGTCGGGGCGAGCCGCCGACGTTATTGACCTTGGCCCGGGCGTTCCCCTTGTAGAACGGGACGGCCCAGAGCACCCCCTCGACCCCGCGGACCCGGTAGAGGTTGTTCTCGATCATCGGCTTGACGTCGTCGACCTGGAGGACGTTGGGGTCCATGACCCAGAGGTCGGCGCCGGTCGTGTCGGTGACCTGAGCCGCGGTCCGGAGCATCAGGCCGCAGAAGATCGACCCCTGCTGGGTGATCAGGAGTGCGGCGAAGGTCAGTCCCATGACGATCCCGAAGAACTTCGCCCGGTCGCCCGTGAGCATCTTCAGCGCGATCCAACTCATCGTCCCTCCTCCCGCCCCGTCGGCCCTCGCCCCACCGCCTCGACGCCCGGCATCGGGCCGACGCCGAGGCCGGCGAGCGTGAAATTTGCGATGTGATCCGTCAGATATTCCAGGTCGAGCCGGGCGAACGCCTCGGCCCCCACCACCCGCTCGGAGATGGCCCGCGAGACCTTGTAATGCAGGCACTGCCCGACCACGCTGAACGTCAGGGCGTGGATCCGCCGCTCGTCCGCCCCGGGACAGAGCCGCGCCAGGATTCCCGAGAGCCGCTCGAACCGGGGCCGGATCGCCTCGCGGATCAGCGTCTCCGAGGCCCTCGTCGGCGTGAACATCTCGCGGAGCATCAGCTTGTTGTGCCAGGTCTCGCCCCGGAGCGCCACGACGTTGCTCAGGAAGAAGCGGATGTAATGCCGGAGCGCCTCCGCAGGCGGCAAGTCAGCCGTCGACTCGGGGGGCATCTCCGTGCCGCAGCGATGGGCCAGGAGGACCGCCTGCTCGTAAAGATGCTCCTTGTCTCCGAAATGGTAATTCACCGACGCCAGGTTCGCGCCGGCGCGATCCGAGATCGAGCGCACGGTCGCACCCTCGTACCCCTTCTCGGAGAACTCCTGGCCCGCGGCCTCCAGCAGCCGTGCCTTGGTCGGGTCGAGTGCCACGCCTGCTCCCCCAATCGACCGTTTCAAACACTCGTTTCAATCGAGTGTATGGAAATCCGGAAAGTCGTCAAGGGTCTTTGCGAATAATTCCTCCCGACCGATGATGACGCCTGGCCGACCTCGATGGCTTCGGTTTTCCACGTCGGGGTTCGGGCGGTGAGCGGGCCCGCAACCAGGGCAGGGCGAGCGGCAAGTCCGGCCGATTGATCGCGCGGGGTCGGGCCGGCCATACTGTCGGAGTCGGAGAAGCACCCGGGCGTGATCGTCTCACGCCCGGCGATGATCCGCCCGGCCGGGACCGACCGCACGATGGACGACGCGGGCTCTTCGGGACGGGTCGTCGCCTGCGTGGTCGGCACGCGGCCCGAGGCCGTGAAGATGGCGCCGGTGATCCTCCGGCTCCGGCGGGCGGAGGGCCTGCGCGTCCGGGTCATCTCGACCGGCCAGCACCGCGAGTTGCTCGACCGCGCCCTCGCCGACTTCGGGATCGAGGCCGACCGCGACCTCGGCCTGATGCGTCCGGGCCAGGGCCTGGCCGAGATCACCGCCCGGGCCCTGACCGCCCTCGACGGGGCGTTCGCGGCCGAGTCCCCCGATTTCGTGCTCGCGCAAGGGGATACGACGACGGTCCTGGCCTCGGCCCTGACGGCTTATTACCGTCAGATCCCCTTCGGCCACGTCGAGGCCGGGCTCCGGACGGGCCAGCCCTATCGACCTTTCCCCGAGGAGAAGAACCGGGTCCTGGCCGGCCACCTGGCCGCGGTCCACTTCGCCCCCACGCCGCAAGCCCGCCTCAACCTGCTCCGCGAGGGGATCGACGCCGGGTCGATCCACGTCACCGGCAACACCGGGATCGACGCCCTCCGCCTGGCCGCCGGCCGCCCGGTCCCCCTGCCGGTCGAGCCCGCCACCGGCCGGATGATCCTGGTGACGGCCCACCGCCGCGAGAACTTCGGCGCCCCGATGCTCGAGATCTGCGCGGCGCTACGCCTCGTGGTCGAGCGCGACCCGGACCTCTGCGTCGTCTTCCCCGTGCACCCCAACCCCGCCGTCCGCCCGACCGTCGAGGCCACGCTCGGCGGCCTGGCCCGGGTCCACCTGATCGACCCCGTCGGCTACCTCGAATTCGTGGCCTTGATGCGGGCCTCGTTCCTGATCCTGACCGACTCCGGCGGCGTGCAGGAGGAAGGCCCGTCGCTCGGAAAGCCCGTGCTCGTGCTCCGCGACGAGACCGAGCGGCCCGAGGCCGTCGCCGCCGGGACCGTCCGCCTCGTCGGCCCCCACCGCGACCCGATCCTCAGCGCCGTGGAAGCCCTCACGCGCGACGTCGACCTCTACCGCCGGTCCGCCACCGTCGCCAACCCCTACGGCGACGGCCACGCCGCCGAGCGGATCGTCCCCGTCCTCCAGCGCCACTTCGGCATCGACCCCGGCCCCGGCCCCGGCCCCGGCCCGGCCGCGTTCGACCCCGCCCCCGCCGACCCACAGGCCCATTTTTCCGCCTGACCGTCCATCCTTGGCCAGGTCGTCGCCCGGCGTGGTAGATTATCCGTGGCCGTAGCTATTCGACGGCCCTTCGCCCGAGGTCGGACCACAGATGCACGCATTCGAGTTCCTCCGCCCGGCGAGCAAGGCCGCTGCCCGGCCGATCTATGCGGTCTCGGGCGACGACGCCTACCTCCGCGACGAGGTCCTCAAGGCGATCGCCCGCCAGGCCCTCGGCGGGGACGACGACGTCATGGCCGTCGCCCGCTTCGTCGGCGATCACGCCGGCCTGGCGGACGTCCTCGACGAGGTCCGGACCTTGCCGTTCCTGGCCCAGGCCCGGATCGTCGTCGTCGACAACGCCGATCCGTTCGTCACCGCGCACCGCAAGGAACTCGAAACCTACGCCGAGAAGCCGTCGACGGCCGGCGTGCTCGTGCTCTCGGTCAAGTCCTGGCCGGGCAACACGAAGCTGGCCAAGCTGGTCGACAAGTCTGGCCTGGCCATCGAGTGCAAGACCCCCGACGAGCGCGAGTTGCCGGCCTGGCTGATCCAGATCGCCAAGACCCGCTCCGGCGCCAAGCTCGACGACGACGCCGCCCGCCTCCTCGTCGAGCTGGTCGGGCCCGAGGTCGGGTTGCTCGCCTCGGAGGTCGAGAAGCTCGCGGTTTACGTCGGCGAGCGGAATCAGATCCGCCGCGACGACGTGGCCAAGATGGTCGGCGCCGGGCGGATCGAGACGATCTGGCGGACGATCGACGCCGCCACCACCGGCCAGGCCGGCGAGGCCCTGGCCGACCTCGACCACCTCCTAGGCTCGGGCGAGCCGCCGATCAAGCTCCTCGCCGGGATGACCTACTCGCTCCAGAAAGTCCACCACGCCGGCCAGTTGCGCCGCGCCCGGGTCGACCTCCGCGAGGCCTGCCAGCGGGCCGGGATCTACGGCGGTGCCGCCGAGAAGACCGGCAAGCAGCATGCCCACCTCGGGCCCACCCGGGTCGACGCCCTCCCCGGCCTCCTGCTCCAGGCCGACCTCGACATGAAGGGCAACTCGACCCTCCCGCCCCGGGTCGTCCTCGAACGCCTGCTCGTCCACCTCGCCCGCAAGCGGCAGGATTGAATTGTCCATCCTATGAACCACTGCATCGCCAAGATTGTCGACATCGTTGCCCGGGGAGAAGGCGACCGCCGCGCGGTGCTCCAGCTCGGCTACAACCTCGGGCGGCTCAGCGAGTTGACCGGCCTGGGTCGCGAGCCGTTCTGGGACCGCTGGAAAGATGCCGCCGCCGCCTGGGACCTCGCGGAACTTCGGGTCTTGGCCCACGAGTTGCACCTCTTGCCTAAACCCCCAGATGGTCGCTCGATGACTGATCCTTGAATGAGCTGATCCACCCGACAGCCGGGGCCTCTGCCGGCCCCGATCGAAACCCCCCCGTCAGGTTCACCGCTCCTTACCAAGCCCGCCTCAAGGTCCAGAGTAGTGACGCCGCCCCCGTTGCCAGTGGGTGGCTCCTGATTCCTCGATGAATCGCCCCTCGCCCCCCACCGAATCGATCAGGAGTCCGTCGGCATGTCCTCCCCGAACCCGTCCCTGATCCAGCAGATCGAGACCCGGGTCCGCCAGTCGACCTACGGTCGGATTCGCAACTTGACCGTCGAGGAGATCCAGGGCCACGTCGTGGTCCGCGGGCAGGTCCCGTCGCACCACACCCGCCAGCTCGCCCTCCACGGCGCCCTCCAGTTGCTCTCGGGCGACCGCTTCTCCGCGATGATCACGGTCGGCTGATCGCCGTCCCGGGACCGCCCGCCCCAATGTAAGCCCCCCCCTTCGGCCGCCCTTGAACTTGAGCGGCCGGCCCCTTTCCCGGATAGTAGGGCTTGTGCCCGTCGACCCGAGCCCGTCCCGCCCTCGCGGCGGCCTGGGCCCGGGTCGTCTCCCCTTCGCGCGTCCCGCGAGGGCCGGGCGGCTCGCCCCTCGAACCGGAAAGGGTCCCCAGATGCGACGGATCGGACTTGGGCTATGGTGGGGGGCGGTCGCCTTGGGCCTGCTCGGCTCGATCGCGGCGGCGGCCGACGAACAGGCGCGGGGCCAGCAGGAATCGTGGGACGCAGTTTACATCGCCGGGAGCAAGGTCGGCCACTTGCGGACCCGGGTCAACCCGGTCAAGGACCGCGATCGGGCGTTGATCCGGGTCCTGGTCGACTTCAGCCTCTCGTTCAAGCGCGGCAACGATAACGCGACGGTCGAGGTCCAGTACGGGACGATCGAGACGCCCGAGGGGCAGGTCCTCCGGCTCGACACCCGGACGATGGCCAGCAGCCAGGTGATCCGGGTCCACGGCGACGTCGTCGACGCCAAGATGACCCTGAAAATCGACAGCGGCGACCAGCACCAGGAGAAGGTGATCGCCTGGGGCCCCGACGTGATGGGCCCCTACGGCCCCGAGCTGAGCTTCTCGCGAAATCCGATCAAGCCGGGCGAGGTCCGCAAGCTCAAGACCTTCATCCCCGACCTCAACAAGGTCGGCGAGGCCACCCTGTCCGCCCGGGCGATCGAGCAGGTCGCCCTCGGCGGGAACGCGGTCCGCGACCTCCTCCGGGTCGACCAGGTGGTCGTCGGCGAGGACGGCAAGAAGATGCCGGAGATGGACCAGACCTTCTGGGTCGACCCCGGCGGGCAGGTCCTCAAGACCTACAACGACGTCTTCGGCGGGATGGTCACCTACCGGACGACCAAGGAGGCCGCGATGAAGCGGGTCGCCCCCGGGCAGCAGCTCGACCTGATCCAGGGGACGGTCGTCAAGCTCGCCCGCAAGATCACCAACCCCGAGGGGAGCCGCGACGTCGTCTACAAGGTGACGATGGGCGACGCCGACGCCACCCAGTTCTTCCCCAACGACCGCCGCCAGACGATCAAGGCGGGCGCCGACGCCAGGTCCGCCACCCTGGAGGTCAAGGCCGCCGGCCCCGAGGTGGGCCAGGCCGGGCCGGAGGCGGTCGCCCCCGAGTTCCTCCGGTCCAACCCGCTGATCAACAGCGACGACGCCCGCGTGATCGCCCTCTCGCGCCGGGCGATCGGCCAGGCCGTCGACCCCTGGGCCAAGGCCCAGGCGATCAACAAGTGGGTCTTCGACAACATGAAGAACAAGAACTTCGAGACCTCCTTCGCCCCCGCCGACGAGGTGGCCCGGACCCTCCAGGGCGACTGCACCGAGCACGGCGTCCTCACCGCCGCCATGTGCCGGGCGCAGGGCATCCCCGCCCGGGTCGTGGTCGGCCTGGTCTACGCGACGAACCTCGGCGGCTTCGGCTTCCACATGTGGGACGAGGTCTACGTCAACCGCCGATGGGTCGCGATGGACTCGGCCTTCGACCAGACCCAGGTCGACGCCGTCCACATCAAGCTCTCCGACACCAGCCTCGACGGCGTCTCGCCGTTCGAGACCTTCACCTCGGTCGTCCGGGTCGCCAATAAGTTGAAGCTGGAAGCGGTCGAAGTCCGCTGATCGGGCCGGGGTCGCCACACCCAATGACCGCCATCCTCGGGATCTCGGCGTTCTATCACGACTCGGCCGCGGCGATCGTCGTCGACGGCCGGGTCGTCGCCGCCGCGCAGGAGGAGCGGTTCACCCGCAAGAAGCACGACTCCGCCTTCCCCGCGCGGGCCGTTGCCTACTGCCTGGCCGAGGCCGGCCTCGCCGCCGCCGACCTCGACTGGGTCGGCTTCTACGACAAGCCGCTCCTGAAGTTCGAGCGGCTCCTGGAGACCTACCTGGCCTACGCCCCGCGCGGGCTCCGCTCGTTCGGGATGGCGCTGCCCCTCTGGGTCCGCGAGAAGCTCTTCCTCCCCCGAACAATGGGCCGGGCCCTCGGCGGGGCCTACAAGAAGCGGTTCGTCTTCGCCGAGCACCACGAGTCGCACGCCGCGAGCGCGTTTTATCCCTCGCCGTTCGACGAGGCGGCCATCCTCAACGTCGACGGCGTGGGCGAGTGGGCCACGGCCAGCTTCGGCTCCGGCCGGGGGTCGTCGATCGACCTCACGCACCAGCTCGCCTTCCCGCACTCGCTCGGCCTGCTCTACTCCGCCTTCACCTATTACTGCGGCTTCCGGGTCAACAGCGGCGAGTACAAGCTGATGGGCCTGGCCCCGTACGGCGAGCCGACCCACGCCGACCTCATCCTCCGCGAACTCCTCGACCTCAAGGACGACGGCTCGTTCCGGATGGACCAGTCGTACTTCCGCTACGCCGAGGGGCTGACGATGACCTCGCCCCGGTTCCACCGCCTCTTCGGCGGCCCGCCGCGCCGGCCCGAGTCGCCCCTGACCCGTCGCGAGATGGACCTCGCCGCCTCGGTCCAGGTCGTCGCCGAGGAGGTCCTGTTGCGGATGGCCCGGCACGTCCACCGCCTCACCGGCATGCGCGACCTCTGCCTGGCCGGCGGGGTCGCCCTCAACTGCGTGGCCAACGGCCGACTGCTCCGCGAGGGGCCGTTCGAACGCCTCTGGGTCCAGCCCGCCGCCGGGGACGCCGGCGGGGCGCTCGGCGTGGCCCTCCTGATCCACCATCAACTCCTCGGCCACCCCCGGACCCCCCAGCACCCCGATGGCCAGTCCGGCTCGCTCCTCGGCCCGAGCTACTCCGACGCCGCGATCGAGCGTTACCTCGGCTCCGTCGGGGCCCCCTTCGAGCGGTTCGAGGACGACGACGCCCTCTGCGACGCCGTGGCCGTCCACCTGGCCGAGGGCGCGGTCGTCGGCTGGTTCCAGGGCCGGATGGAGTTCGGCCCCCGGGCCCTGGGGGCGCGGAGCCTCCTGGGCGACCCGCGCGACCCCGCCATGCAGACGACGATGAATCTCAAGATCAAGTTCCGCGAGTCGTTCCGCCCCTTCGCCCCCTCCGTGCTCGCCGACCGCGCGGGGGATTACTTCGACATGCCCCGGGGGTCCGACAGCCCCTACATGCTGGTCGTCGCCCCGGTCTGCGAAGCCCGGAGGGTCGGCCGGCCCGGCGACTCCGACCACCTCTTCGGGATCGACAAGCTGAACGTCCCCCGGAGCACGATCCCCGCCGTCACCCACGTCGACGGCTCGGCGCGGGTCCAGACCGTCGACGACGACCGCAACCCGCTCTATGCCCGGCTGCTCCGCGCCTTCGAGCGGCGGACCGGCTGCCCGCTCCTGATCAACACCAGCTTCAACGTCCGGGGCGAGCCGATCGTCGAGTCGCCCGCCGACGCCTACCGCGGCTTCCTCGCCACCGGCGTCGACGTCCTGGCCCTCGGCCGTTGCGTCGTCCGCAAGGCCGACCAGCGCCCCCTGGCCCCGGCCGAGGTCGAGGCCCACCTCGCCCGGTTCGCGGCCGATTGACGACGAGCCGGAGGACCTTGGCCATGATCCCGATCGACTGGAAGCCCGACCGCAAGACGCTGGGCGAGTTCTCCGAGGCCGGCCTGTTCGCGCTCGGGATGGTCGCCGCCCCGCTGGCCTACTTCCGGGGCCAGCCCCGCCTCGCCGCATCGGCCTGGCTCCTGGCCGTCGTCGTCCGCCTCGTCGGCCTCGCCCGGCCCACCTGGCTCCGGCCCGCCTTCCTCGGCCTATCCCTGGCCACCTGGCCGATCGGCTGGGTCGTCTCCCGACTGGCCCTGGCCCTGCTCTACTTCCTGGCCTTCACCCCCCTGGCGATCGGCTTCCGCCTGGCCGGGCGCGACGCCCTGAAGCGGAAGCTCGACCCCGGGGCGACCACCTACTGGGAGCCCTACCGGCCGAATCGGGGCCTCGACCGCTACCTCCGCCCGTTCTAACCCTCTCAACCTCCGACGCGCGAGCCACGCCATGAGCGACCCATCGGACGACCGCGACCGCCTCGAACGACTCGCCGGCCAGCCCCAGCCCGGCATCGTCGCCGAGTTCTTCGGCTTCCTCCGCGAGAACAAGAAGTGGTGGCTCCTGCCGATCCTCCTGATGATCGGAGTCTTCGGCCTCCTGGTCATCCTGGCGAGCACCGGGGTCGCGCCGTTCATCTACACGATGTTCTGACGCGGCTAGGGGGCGACCAACCCCCCGATCGCCCGGAGGACCCCGGGAGCCCGCTCCTCCAGCACCATATGCACGTACAAACACCCGAACCACGCCGCCCAGGCCAGAGCCAACCATCCCCGCCAGTCGATCGGAATTCTCCCGTAGGGTGGATGAAATCCACCAATCCCTGGGCGTCGCATGGACCATCGCTCCCGTCGGTCGTGCCCCGACTGACTCCGCCAACCCGTCCGGCATGGCCCGAACCCGGCGGATTTCATCCGCCCTGCGAAACCTCAGATCGGCCCGTGGGGCGACTCGGCGTGGTGGAGGCGGGCCCACCAGCGGCGGGCGGCGCGATGGACGCGGTCGGGGTCGAGGCCGGTCATGCAGGGGTGGTCGGCCAGCGGGCAGGCCTTGTGGTGGCAGGGGCGGCACGGGACCTTCTTGCGGAGGACCAGCGTCCGCCGCGACCAGGGGCGCCACTGGCGGGGCCGGTTGGTCCCGCTGAAGAGGATCACGGAGGCCGTCGCGGCGGAGGCCGCCAGGTGCGCGGGCCCGGAGTCGGAGCCGATGAACAGGTCGGCCCGTTCGAGGAGGGCGGCGGTCTCGGTCACCGCCAGCCGCCCGGTCCAGTCGCGGAGGCCGGGATGGGTGCCGAGCGCGGCGGCGACCTCGCCGTCTTCCGGGCCGCCGACGGCGATCACCCGCCAGCCGTCGGCGAGGAATCGGCCGACCAGGTCGCGCCAGTGCCGGGTTGGCCACCGCTTGGCGGCGGCGCCGGCGCCGAGGTGGACCGCCAGGAGCGGGGCGGTGTCGCCGAACCGGCCGGCATGCAGCCGGTCGGGCTCGTCCCACCGGCTCGCGGCCGGCCTCGACCGGGCCGCCCGCCGCTGATGGGCCCCCCCCGGCCCCGGCCGGGCCGCCAGGACCGGCCCGGCGGCCGTCGCGGCGCGGCGGGAGGGTCGACCGGGCCAGGCGTCGCGGAGCCGATGGGCCACGCGGACCCGGTCGCGGTCGGTGGCGTGCACCCGGACCCGCGTGGGAGGGTCGGCCGGCAAGCCGAGGCATTCCAGCAGCGCCAGGCGCGACTCGACCTCGTGCCGGCCCGGGACCCAGCGGGCGACGTCGGTCAAGAGGAACCCACCTCCGCCCATCGCCCAGCCCAGCCGCCGGGGGATGCCGGCCAGGGCCAGGACGAGGACGGTGAGGATGTCACCCCGGACGTCGATCCCCAGGTCATATCCGTGCGACCGGAGCGACCGGCCCAGCGTCCAGACCGCGGAGCCGAGCGCCCGACGTCCCGGTCGACGCTCGAACCAGTTGCGGTCGGCCAGGTGGACGCGGTCGACGTCGGGGTCGGACTCGAAGACCTCGCGGTTGCTGGGCGAGGCCAGGACCTCGATCGAGGCGTGCGGGTACGCCGCGCGGAGCCCGGGGAAGATCGGCGTGGTCAGGATCGCGTCGCCCATGTGGTCGAGCTGGACGACCAGGATCTTGCGGGGGGGCCGGGCCGCCGCGACGGGGCGGAGGAGCCGCCAGGGGCGGATCAGGATCGAGCCGACGGCGTCGAGCACACGCACCGAGATCCGCCACCGCCACTTGGTGTAGCGGTACCGGCCGGTGACGACGGGCCTGGGGCTGCTAGCGGGCGACCTGCTCATAAGCCTCCGCCGTCCTCCGGGCCACCTCGGACCACGGGTAATGGGCGCCGACGTGGGCCGAGAGGCCGGGGTCGGGGCCCGATTTCCACGCCTCGGCGACCGCCCGGGCGATCTCCGAGGGGCGATCCGGGCGGGCATACCCCACGCGATCGCCGAAATATTCATGCGTGCAACCGTGGGGCGTGACCACCACGGCGGTCCCCGCCAGCGCCGCCTCCAGGGCGACCAGGCCGGGCGTCTCGAACCAGCTCGGCAGGGCCAGGACCCGGGCGGCGGCGTAGGCCGATTCGAGCATCGGGGCGTCGTGGTCGACCCGGGGGAGCCAGCGGGCGAACCCCGCCCCGGCCCGCTTGCAGTCGGCCGCGTAGCGCTCGCAGCCCGGGAGGGCGTCGCCGATGACGACCAGCGGCAGGGCCGCGCGTCGGACCCCCTCGACCAGCCCCCGGACGTTCTTGCGGGGCTCGATCCGGCCGACGTAGAGGACGAACTCGCCCGGCCCGTGCGCGGCGCGGAAGGCCGAGGGGTCGGCGTGGGCGAATCGCTCCTCGACGCCGTTGGGCACCGGGCGGATCTTCGCCGGGTCGGCCCCGAACCAGCGGACGAGCTGCTCGCCCTCGGCGACCGAGTTGGGCAGGATGGCGTCGGCCGCGGCGAGCAGGTCGCGCCGCCAGGTCGGCCAGCGCGGGGCCAGGGCCTTGAGCCGCCACTTCGCCCGGTTCGCCAGCCGGCCGACCGGGTCGGTCGCCAGCGCGGCCATCGCCCTCGGCTCGATCCAGCAGATCGGCGAGAGCACCACGGGGACCCCCTTGGCCCGGGCCACGCGGGCCAGTTGCAGCCCCTCGCGCGACATCCCGAACAGGTGGAGCAGCCCCGCACGGTCGAGCCGGTCGGTCCACGGGCAGAACGGGCGGACCGCGACCCCGCGGGCCTCCAGGTAGCGGCCCGTCTGGATGAGCTGGTTCTCCCCGCCGCCGGGCGACTGGAACGCCGTCGAGGGGGCGTGGTACACGACGGCCCCGCCCGGCATCTCGCCCCGGGACCGCTCCGCCAGCCAGCGGCGGGCGGGGACGATCGGGGCGGTCCGCAGGGCGATGCCCCGCCCCGGCCGCTCGGTCGCGGCGGGGCCCAGGGCGAGCCGATCCGCTATCAGGCCACCGATCGCCATGCGTTCGCCCGTCCTTCCGTGGTCGCGGTCCGCGCCGTCCTTGGCGCGCATGAGGCGTCGAATGAGGCCCTAGTTCTGGCCCGATTCGCCCCGGGCGTCAAGGGCAACCTCGGCCGGTCGGCGGCGCCCGTCGACCGGATCGGGCCGTCGCGGTAGGATCGGGACTGGTCGCCGGCATCGCTCCGATCGTCCGACTCCGGACGCGGCGCAACGTCCCGGCATCCGGCCTGGATGTGATAAGGGGAGATCATGGCCTTCAGCGATTTCGGCTTTCCCCAGGTCCGGGAGCGGCTCGGCCTTTGCATCGAGGATGCGGATCTCTTCAAGGATACCCCCCCCTTCCCCGTCCGAGAGGAGATCGCCGCGTTCGTCCGAGACGGGACCGCGTTGGCGATGGCCAATGCGACGGAGAAGGCGAAGTCGGAGTTCATCATCGCCCCGGTCCTCCTCGAATTGCGGCGCTCGTCAAGGGCGAGATTCTCCCTCTTCTCCGGCGTGGACTGGGAGGTCGACGTCTACCTTGGCCTGAGCGGATATTGCGATTTCATCCTCGGCCGGGGGTCCACTCAGCATATTTTGCAAGCCCCCTTCCTGGCGATCGTCGAGGCCAAGCGGGACCTGATTCAGACGGGCCTGGGTCCGTGTATCACCGCGATGGTCGCCGCCCGGATGAGCAACGAGAAGGCGGGCCTGCCCCCGCGTCCCGTGCATGGCGTCGTCAGCACCGGGGCCGCATGGAAGTTCCTGGAACTCCGCGGGGCCGTGGTTAAAATCGACATACCAGAATATCTTATAGATAACCTGCCGAAAATCATGGGCATACTGCGGTCGATCGTCGAGGCCGAATGACCGCTATCCAGCCCCGTCCTTCCAGCGCCGCAACCCCCGCTTCACCCTCGCCGTGATCGTCCTGCCCGACAGCTCCTCGACCGGCGTGATCGTCTCCCAGTCCAGGGCCGATCGGACGGCGGCCTTGATCCCGCGAGGGCCGCGGAGGGGCGTCGGCGTGGGGAGGTCGGCCCGGGCCTCGCGGCGCTCGTAGGCCAGGTCCTGGAGGGCGAAGGGGGTCCGGGGGGAGGTGAGCGGGATCGTGGCGACGTGCCGGCCCCGGAGCACTTCGAGGGCCAGGGGATGGCGGGGCTCCCAGTCGTCGAACTGGACCTCGAACCGGCCCTCGGCGCGGGCCACGACGGACCAACGCCGCCCCAGCCGCCAGCGCCACCAGCGGGCGAACTCGGTCAAGGTCGTCCGCCAGAGGAGGGATTCGCGGTCGACGGCCTCGGCCACGGCGGCCACGATCTCGGGGTGGCGGCCGAGCCGGCCCTCGGGGTGGCCGTAGACGAAGGCCGGCTCGCCCGCGGCGACCTTGGCCCGGATGACCCGGGCGAGGTGGCCGGCCACGGCCCGGGCGTCGCCGCCGGCCTCCAGGAAGACGCCCTCGCAGAGCGGGTGGACGGGGACCTGGAGGACTCCCGAGAACCGGTCGCCGCGCCAGGGGAAGGACGGCAAGTCGTCGTAGCCGAGCTGGAAGTCGGACGAGTAGGCATATCCCAGGTCTTCCAAAACCTGGTCGAGCCCCTCGTTCCAGCGCCCGTTCGGGCCGGCGAACCCCTCGGGCGCGAAGCCCGCGTCGACCAGGACGCGGTGGGCCCGCTCGAGGTTCCGCCGGTTCGCCGCCGGGTCGCGGTAGACGAAGTGGAAGTGGCCGTGCGACTGGGCGTCGACCCGGCGGAGGTCGTCGAGGACGCCGGGCAGGTCGCCGTAGGCGCCGGTGCAGACGAAGTGGGTCGAGCAGTCGTCGAGCGGCCGGCGGGCCTCGGCGAACCGGGCGTAGTCGGCGGGCGCGGGCTCGTCGAGGTCGATCCTCAGGTTGAAGGCCGAGCGGTACGGGAACGGGAACGGGGCGAGCCGGGCCCAGGTCCCGCCGGCGCCGGCCACGGCCTTGCGAAGCCGGTCGATCAGGCGGCGGCGGACCCCGGCCTTGTCGTGGCGGGAGACCCGCTCGACGACCGCGAGGCCCTCGATCGACCACGTCGCGGGGCCCCCCTCGGTGTCGATCAGGGCCTGGAACGGGTCGACCGGCTCGCCCCGGCGGAAGGCGTCGACGTCGATCGCGACATGCCCGCCCGAGAGGGTCGAGCGGACCAGGGCCGCCGCGACCTTCCGGCCGTCGTAGAGCACGAACCGGCCGGCGAGGAACGCGAGCGGGTGCGGGTCGCGGACCTCCGAGGCCGGGACACCCTCCATCGTCAGGGCCATCACCAGGCCCGGCGGGACGTCCCAGAGCAACAGCGGCAGCTCGGGCATCGGCATGCGGTCCGGGTCGATCATGCTCGTCCTCTCCCGGCGTCGATCGGGACCCGGGCCGACCAGAGGGCCAGCAGCCGGGCGGCCGGCACGGCCCGGAAGACCAGTCGGCGGCGCTCCTCGGGCCGGATCGGGAAGTCGACGCGGACGTGGTCGAAGTCGCGACGGAGCCGGCGGGCGAGCGACCCCGGCACGAACCACCGCTCGCGGACCGGGCCGCCCGCGGGGTACATCCAGAGCCCTCGCCGCTCGTCGACCCACTTCACGGCGAGGCCGGGGAGCCAGGGGCGGCGGGCGTCGAGCGCCAGGGCGTTCTTGTCGACGATCGCCAGGGTCCCGCCGGGTCGGAGCACGCGACGGGCCTCGGCGAGGGCCGCGTCGATCGCGTCAATATGTTCGAACACCTCGACGGCGACGACGGCGTCGAACGTCCCGGCGGCGAACGGGAGCCGCTTGGCCGAGGCGAGCGCTCGGTCGAGCCCGACGGCCTTGCCCAGCATGGCGGCCGAGAGATCCACGCCCACCACGTCGGCGCCGGCGGCGCGGAGGTGGGCGGCGAACCGCCCCTTGCCGCAGCCGAGGTCGAGGACCCGCCGGCCTCCGAGCGGCCCGAGCGCGGCCAGGACGGCGCGGAGGCGGGCGTCGTCGGCCGGGACGCTGGCCTTGAACCGCCCCTGGGCGGCGTCGAACCGGGCGGTGACCTCGGCGTCGTGGGGCCCGGCGCGGACCGCGATCACGAGGCCCTCCCCGCGCGGAGCAACTCGCGGTGCTTCCAGTGCCGGACCGCCACCGAGAGGCCGGAGAGGGCGCAGAAGGCGAGCCCCTCCAGGCCGTCGCGGAAGCCTTGCTTGCCGAGGTAGAGCTTGGCGAAGATCCAGACCGGCCGGAGCGTGACGTCGACCGGCCGGAACCGGGCCCCGTCGCGGTGGGCCTGGACGGCCTCGAGCGTCGTGTACTGGTCGATCTTGCGGAGGAAGGTGTGCATGTCGGGGATCGTCCGATGCGTCAGGTGGGCTTCGAGCTGGCCGGCGGTCCCGCCCAGGTCCACCGTCTCGTGGACCGTGCCGACCCAGCGGCCCCGGTCGCGGCGGAACAGGCGGAGCGGGCGGTCGTGCTGCGTCCCGGAGTAGCGGAACGGCTTGCCGAGGACGACGCTCCGGATCGGCACGCGGTAGCCGGCGTGGGCCGAGGATGGGTCGGAAGCGGCCCGGCGGACCTCGGCGGCGAGCCCGGGCGTGGCCCGCTCGTCGGCGTCGACGGCCAGGACCCAGTCGCCCGAGGCCAGCCCGAGCGCGGCGTTCCGCTGGCCGGCGAAGTCGTCGAACCGGCGGACGAGGACCCGGTCGGCCGAGCCCCGGGCGATGGCCTCGGTGGCGTCCCGGCTCGCGGCGTCGACGACGACCACCGTCTCGTCGGCCCAGGCCAGGCTCGCCAGGCAGGCGGGCAGGTTCTCGGCCTCGTCCCGGGCGACGATCAGCGCCGAGACCCTGGGGGCGGGGCGGCGATCAGGCATGACGGGCCGCCTTCCTCGCGGCGCCGGCGAGCGCCCGGGCCGGGAAATAGAGGGCGTAGGCCGCCAGGGCCGCGTCGAGCCGGCCGATCGCCGCCAGGACGATCCACAGATGCCAGCGGACGTCGGCATGGCCCGCGAGCAGGGCGATCGAGCGGAGCCGGCCGGGCGACGGCGGCGCCGCCGCGGCGAGGCTCGGCAGGCCCGGCCCCTCGGCGGTCGCTTCCAGGGCCTCGCCGCTGGCGGCCCCGACGACGAAGAGGTACTTGCCCATTGCGTAGAGCATCCCGACCGCCAGCCAGGCCGGCCGGCCGTCGCGGGCGAAGCAGGACCAGGCGACGGCGGCGTGCAGGGCCATGTCGCCCAACTCGTCGAGGTTGGCGTCGAGCCAGCGGCCGAACTCGGAGGCGGTCCCCTGGAGCCGGGCGAGGTGGCCGTCGGCCGTGTCGAGCACCAGGGCCATCGCCAGCGCGGCCGAGGCCAGCCCTTGCGAGGCCCAAGAGCCCTCGGCGAAGGCGACCAGGGCCGAGGACGCCAGGACCAGCCCGCCCGAGGCGAGGGTGACGGCGTTGGGCCGGACGCGGGTCGGCCGGAACGCCCGGGCCAGGAGCCGGGCGGGGGCCAGGGCCCAGAACCGGCCGATCGGCTGATACGTCCGCCGCCGGATCAACTCCTCGTCGGCCCCGGCGAGGCCGCGGGGCCGGTCCAGCCGCCAGATCGCGGCCGACTCGGGGTCCCGGCCGCGGCGGACCGCCCGCTTGAGCCGGGCCGGGTCGTAGAGCCGGTCGGCGCGGAGGATCGCGGCGTTCGCGGGGGGCGGGCCGGTCACCAGGCGGAACCGGGCCGGGTCGTGGGGACCGACGGCCGCGCGGAGCCCGTCGTGCTCGTCGAACCGGGCGTGGACGGCGATGGGGCCGTCGCCGAAGGCCCCGGCGAGTTCGAGGAGGTGGCCGAGCACCGCCCGGCCCAGCACCCGCTCGACCGCCAGCGGCCCGCGCGGGCCCCGGGGTCGGGCGTCGATCACCAGCGGCGAGGCGGGTCGAGTCATCGGGGCGCCTCCGTGCGCCGGGGTGGGGTCTCATTGGCTGCCCGAGAATCATTCTCAGAAGCGGCACGAATCCGGGAGGATGTTTGATGGCTGATGGTTGAGGAGAGGCCGAAAATCCCCGAGAACGGCGTCGTCGGCCATCACCCATCACACATGGATCATCTCCGATCTCGGGAAGCCTCGCCGCTCAGAAGCGGAACTCGCGGAAGAAGGCCTCCTGGCGGGCGTTCCAGCCGTCTCGGCCGACGGCGAGGGCCTTGCGGGCGGCGGCGACCTCGCGGAGGCGGGTGATCGCCTCGAACAGGGCGGGGGCGAAGGCAGCCCGGCGAGCGGCGAGGGCGAACGCAAGGCGGGCGGGGAGCCAGGCCAGGTGGGCCAGGAGCCTCGGCCCGCTCAGGTTCTTCCAGGCGAAGAGGAGCGTGTTGCGGGCCGCCAGGCGGTCGCAGCCGTCGCGGCCGAAGGCGGGGCCGAACGAGCCGAAACCCCGGTGATAGGCGACGGACTCGGGCACATAATACCCCCGCCAGCCGGCCATCCAGCCGCGGAAGCCGAGGTCGAGGTCCTCGATCCGCCCGGGGAAGTAGATCGGGTCGTACCCGCCGAGGCCGAGGAACCGGGAGCGGTCGACGGCCAGGACCGGGCCGGCGGAGGCCGTGAGGTCGGGGCGGTCGACCCAGACTTCGAACCCGGGGACGCGACAGAGCCCCTGGACCAGGCCGAAGCGGGTCCGGACGCGGGTCCGCATCCCCTCGTATTCGCGGCCGTCGAACGTCCAGCATGCCGGCGCGGCGAACAGGGCGTCGGGGTGACGTCGGAACGCGGATAGGAGCGGACCGACGGCGTCGGGCCCGAGCTTGACGTCGTTGTTGAGCAGGAGGACGACCGGCTCGTCGACCCGGCCGAGCACGGCGTTGAACGAGGCCAGGCCCCGGTTCGGCTCGCGGACGACCTCGACATTCTCCCAGTCGCGGGCGAGGGCCTCGATTGAGCCGTCGGTCGAGCCGTTGTCGACCACCGTCACGCCGCAGGGGACGGGCGATCGCCGCGCGGCCAGGACGACGGAGGGCAGGCATTCGGCGAGAAGCCCCCGGCCGTTGTAGTTGAGGACCAGGATTCGGGTTCGGTCGATGCCGCCCACGGGGTTCCATCCCTCGGGTCGTCGCGATCGCCCCGGGCCGGCCGGGGCGATTCGAGGCGTACCATACGGAGATCGTCGGCCGCGGTCAATCCCGCCCGTCGGCCGACGACCCCCCGTGGGGAGGCCCATCCGGCCCGGCCCGGACCGGGCGGACCGTCCGCGACTCGCGCCGTCAGCCGGCGTAATTCGAGCCCCGGAGCGATTCGAGGAGGGCCTTGGTGGCGAGGATGCCCTCGGGTTCGGCGAGCTTGCTGCCCTCGTATTCGATCCCGACGTAGCCGTGGTAGCCGGCGTCGGTGACGATCTTCATGATCCGGGCGAAGTCGAGGTGGGACTCGCGGCCGTCGGTCCCGAAGTCGTAGCTCTTGGCCGAGACCCCCTTGGCGTAGGGCATCATCCGGGCGATGGCGTCGTAGACGTCGATCGTGTAGGCATCGCGGCGATTCTTGGGGAAGTTGCCGAAGTCGGGCAGGGTGCCGAACCGGGGCTTGTTAACCCGCTTCATCAGGGCGACCAGGGCGTCGGGGTCGCTCGACGGGCCGCCGTGGTTCTCGCAGATGATGCTGATCGCGCGCGACTCGCCGTACTCGGTCAGGGCCGAGCACCCGTCGGCCACGGCCTCGACGTCCTTCGGTCCGTAGCTCTTGCCGGTGTTGACCCGGATGGCGTGGCAGCCGAGGCTCGCGGCGGCGTCAACCCAGGCCCGGTGCTTCTCGACGGCCCGGGCCCGCTCGGCCTTGTCGGCGGCGCTCAGGTCGCCCTCGTCGTCGATCATGATGAGGACGCAGGCGACGCCGTGGTCCTCGGCCCGCTTCCTGAGGTCCTTGAGGTAGGCGGCGTCGCGGGCCTTGCCCTTGAAGAACTGGTTGACGAATTCGACCGCCTCGATCCCGTACCGCTCGCGGGCGACCTTGGGGAAGTCGAGGTTGTCCAGCCGCCCCTTCATCAGGGCGTTGTGCAGCGACCACTCGGCCAGCGAGATCTTGAAGTCGCCGATCTTGCCGGGCCCGGGCTGGCCGGTCACCTCGGCGGCGCGGGCGAGACTTCTACCCGCGCCCAGCCCGAGGGCGACGCCCCCGGCCAGGCAGCCCTGGAGCAGTCCGCGGCGCGTGATCCCGGTGTCGTTCATGGCAGCCTCTCTCGGGCGGGGCGGGGCGGGGGTCGATGTCACTCCCGGAAGAGGGTACGTCCCGGGCCCCGGCCGGGCCAGGGGGCTTCGCCGGGATCGGGTCGAACCCGCCCCGGCCGGGGGCCCGGCGGCGGGCGTCAGCGGAGCGTCCGGGTCGACCGGAGCCCGGCGGCGGTGTAGCGGAACTGCTCGGCGAGGCGGGCCCGCTGGCCCTTGGTCAGGGGCTTGCCCTGGGCCTCGGGCTGGGTGAGGTCGACCCCCTCGGACTTCATCCCGGCGGCCACCTTGGCCATCAGTGGGGTGAAGAGCTGCTCGACCCAGACGGCGCGGCGGTCCTTGTCGCGGGGGACGACGGAGTCGAGGCGGCGGGTCATCTCGCCCGCGGCGTCGAGGTAGGTCTTGAAGGTGTCCATCCGGTCGGCCACGGTGTCGAAGACGCGGGAGAGGTCGTCGGCGTAGCGCGGGCCGCCCTCGATCGAGGCGAGCGAGGAGCGGGCCAGCTCGTCGATCGCCATCGCCTGGGACTCGGCCGCGCCGGCGGAGGCGGCGGCCCGGGCGGTCCCCGTGACGGTCACGCCCACCGTCGACGCCTCGGAGAGGGCGCCCCCGGCCGTGGCGACCACCAGCGCGAACTGGTAAAGACCCGGGGCGGCGGGGACGAACGAGCAGGTCGGGCCGTCGGTCGCCTTGAGCGCCACCTTGGGACCGCCGGCCTGAATCCAGCGGAACTTGAGCCTCCCCTTCGGCTCGCTCCGGACGCCGTTGAGCACGACCAGGCGGCCGACCCGAGCTGCCTGATCGTCGCCGGCGTCGGCCTTCAGGGCGGCGTCGTCGGACTCGCGCTCGGGGTCCTCGACCTCGATCAGGACCGACCTGGCGTCGACGCCCGTCCTGTCGCCGACGACCAGGACGAAGCCGAGGATCTTGGCTTCGGTCGGGACGATGAAGTGGGCCTCGGCCTTGGTCGGGTCGTCGATCGTCGCCTTCGGCCCCTGGGTCTGGAGCCAGCGATACCAGGTCCGCCCGCCCGACGAGGCCGAGCCGTCGAGCGTCACCCGGAGGCCCGGCGACGGCATCCCCTCGAACCTGGCCGAGGCCCGGAGCACCCCCGGGGCGGCCAGGCCGTCGGGGGACGGCCGGCCGCCCCGCGCGTTCTGACCGACCGTCGCCACCTCCTCGGGGCCGCGGCCGACGTTGATCGGGGCCGGCGCGGGGGCGGGGGCTGGGGCGGGCGAGGGGGCCGGGGCCTGGCCCCGGGCCGGGTCGGCTGGCGAACCGGCGATCGCGAGCCCGAGCAGCACACCCCGGGCATTGACGGACCAAAATCTCGACACGGGGCGACCCTCCAAGACGGACGACCGGCGGCAGGAAGGGCGATCTCGATCGGGCGACCGCGACCGCATACCCTGGTTTTTCGGAAGCCTCGCCCGCCGGCTTCACCCGGTTCTCGACCCGGTCTCTCCTTCGGGATTGCCCCTTCCCCCACCTCGCAACGACCGGGGCAATCGGACCGAGTGGGCCTCCCGGGCCGACCGGCAAGGTCGACGGCCTTGATGGTCGGCGTCCGCCGCCTTGTCCCCTTTCGGCGGGCTGGCATACAATCGGCTCCTTCCGGCCCGAGAACCGATGTGACCTCGCGGAGCGCTCGCCGATGTCCGATGGCGTGGAAGCCACGACGAACCCGAATCCTCCCGCGACCCCGGCACCGGCACCGGTCGCCGATCCGGGCCCGGGCCGGCCGATGCAGCACGGGCCTCGGCCGGCCTCGGCCGACCGCTTCCCGAGCACGCTGGTCCCCGAGACGGGCTGGCACTTCCTCCACCTCTATTACCGGGTCGACCGCGGGGCGCTGGCGGGGCTGTCGGAGGAGGCCCGCCGCGAGGGGCGCCGCCAGATCATCGAGGCCCTCGACCGGGCCCGGCCGGGCGCGCCCGAGCAGTTGCAGGGCTTCGCCGTCCCCGGCCACAAGGCCGACTTCGGGATCGTCATGGCGGGGACCGACCTCCGGGCGATCCACGCCGTCCAGCTCGCCGTGCAGGCCTCGGCCCTCGGCCCGGCGCTGGTGGCGACATATTCGTTCTACTCGATCACCGAGATCTCCGAGTACGTCCCCGACGTCGAGGCCTACGGCAAGATCCTCCGCGAGCGCGAGGGGGCCGACCCCGAGACCCCCGCCTACGCGGCGAAGCTCGCCGCCTATGCGACCCGGCTCGTCCCGATGAACAAGCAGCGCCTCTTCCCCGAATTCCCCGACTGGCCGTGCCTCTGCTTCTACCCCATGAGCAAGATGCGCGAGGGGGGGCAGAACTGGTACACCCTGCCGTTCGAGGAGCGCACCGAGCTGATGGGCCAGCACGGCAAGAGCGGCATGAAGTTCGCTGGCAAGGTCTCGCAGGTGATCACCGCCTCCACCGGGCTCGACGACTGGGAGTGGGGCGTCACCCTGTGGGCCCGCAACCCGTCCTATCTCAAGGACATCGTGTACACGATGCGGTTCGACGAAAGCTCGGCCAAGTACGCCCTCTTCGGCGACTTCTACTTCGGCTACATCCTGCCGCCGGCCGAGTTGATGGACGCCATCCGCCTCTGAAACGGCCCGAACGAGGACTGCCGCGATGTGGACCTGCCCGAAGTGCGAATCGAAGGTCGACCCCTCGTTCGACGTCTGCTGGAACTGCGGGACCGCCGCCGACGGCGAGGTCGACCCGACCTTCGTCAAGGCCGACGACTCCGCCCCGATCGATGAGCCGTCCCTGGTGCCCGACCTCGACGTCGACGGCCAACCCGCGCCGGCCGGCGAGCTGCCCGAGCCGCTCCAGGGCGAGATGGTCGAGGCTTACCGCGCGTTCACCGTCATCGAGGCCCAATTCCTCGCCGGCCAGCTCACCGACGAGGGTATCCCGGCCGTGTCCGACACCCATGACCTCGTCCACGAGGCCATCAGCAGCGTCAACTCCGGCCCCCGGGTCTGGGTCCGCGAGGACGACCTGCCCCGGGCCCGCTCCTGGCTCGACGCCTACGAGCGTAACAAGGCCGCCCCGGCCGGCGAGTGAGCCCGGCCCGGCCGGATGAGGCCGGGGCCGACGGCTCGACCGGGTCTCGGGCGGCGGGTTAGACTGGGGAGATTGCCGAACGGTCGATCCGCGCCGATCGCCCCGTCGACCGCACCCGGAGCCGACCCCGATGAGCCAAGCCTCCGCGCCCGGCCGGCCCCGGGCCAGGGCCCCCCGGGCCGACCTCGCCATCCCCAAGGCGACGGGGGCGGCCCGGCTCGCCGACGCCGCCCTGATCGCGGCCTTCCTCGCCCTGACCTTCCTCCTGGGCGCGTTCCCGCTCAAGGACACCGACTTCTGGTGGCACCTCAAGGCCGGCGAGATGATCCGCCAGTCCGGCCGCGTGCCGACCGTGGATACCCTCACCTATGGCGCGGAGGGGCACCCCTGGGTCGACCTCCACTGGATCTTCCAGGTCGCCCTGAGCTGGGGGTATGACCGGGTCGGGGTCGTCGGCCTGAACCTGGCCAAGTGCGGGGTGACCTGCCTGGCCGTCCTGCTCCTGATCACCACCCGCCGCCGCGAATGGCCGGTCTGGGCGATCCTGCTCGCCTGGCTCCCGGCGCTCCTGGTGCTCGGCGGGCGGATGTACATCCGCCCCGAGACGCTGACGCTGCTCTACCTGGCGACCGACCTCACCATCCTCGCCCGCTGGGAGCGTCGCCCCTGGCTGGCCTTGGGCCTGCCGGTCGTGCAGGTGGCCTGGGTCAACACCCAAGGGCTGTTCCTGCTCGGCCCGATCGTGATCGGCTTCGCGCTGATCGACGCCGCGACCCGCCGCGACGCCTTTGAGCGCTCGCGGCGGGGGTGGTGGCGGATCACGCTCGCCGGGTCGATCCTGGCCGGCCTGGCGTGCCTGGCCAACCCCTACTTCCTCGCCGGGGCGCTCCACCCGATCCAGCTCGCCGGCACGATGAGCAACCCGATCTTCAAGCGGACGATCGGCGAGCTGCAACCCCTGCCGACCTTCATCGAGGAGGTGGGCCTGGACAGCCTGCCGCTCCAGATCCACCTGGTCGCGATGATCCTGGGCGCGCTCAGCTTCGTCCTGCCGCTCGCCTGGTGCGGCTGGGTTGCCGTCCGGGACCGGCCGGCGAAGGCCCCGGCGCCGAAGAAGAAGGCCGGGGGCCGCCGGCCCGAGCCCACCACGACGACGGCCTGGCGGCTCAGCCCGTTCCGGCTCCTCCTCTTCGCCTCGTTCAGCGCCCTGAGCCTGGCGGCGACGCGGAACAGCCACCAGTTCGCGGCGGTCGTGGGCACGGTCACCGCCTGGAACTTCGGCGAGTGGGCCGGCGCGATCCGGCTCCGCCGGCTCCGCCTCGACCCCGACGCCCCGGCCTCGGGCGGATGGCCGCGGCTGCTCGCCTTCGGCCTGATCGCCCTGGCCTTCGCGGCCGTCGCCTCCGGGCGGTTCTACGCCTGGTCCGGCGAGGGGCGGGCCGTCGGCCTGGGCGAGGAGCCGCTCTGGTTCCCGCATCGCGCGGTCGACTTCGCCGGCCGGCCCGGGATGCCCGACCGGATGGCCGGCTTCCACAACGGCCACCCGTCGCTTTACGAATACCGCTGGGGGCCCGCGAAGAAGGTCTACACCGACGCCCGGCTCGAAGTCATGGGCCCCGAGCTTTACACCGAATACCTCAACCTCCGCGAGCGGATCGCCAACAATCAGGGCGGCTGGGCCGAGGAACTCGACCGGATGGGCCGGCCGTCGCTCCTGATCGACAACGTCGACGCCGGCAACGCCAACCTCTCCGCGACCTTACTGAACTCCCGGCACTGGCGATGCGTCTGGTTCGACCCGATCGCCTCGGTCTTCGTGCACGACTCGCGGGCGAAGGTCGTGGCCGACCACGCGGTCGACTTCCTCGACCGCCACTTCCGCCGCGAGGCCGACGCCTCGGCCGCCGACCCGGCCACCCTCGCGGCCACCGCCAAGGCCCTGCGGAATATCGGGACCCAGGCCCGGACCCGGCCCGGCGGCGACACCCAGGGCCGGGCGATGCTCCTGCTCGGCCTCGACTACGCCCGCCGGCTCCGGGCCGTCGACCCCGGCGTGATCGACGGGCCCAAGCAGGCCGGCCTGATCGAATACGTCCGCGACGTCCTGCCCGCCGAGAAGCCGATCCCCCGGTTCCGCCTCCCCTTCGACCCCGTCTTCGACTTACCGATCGCCCGGTCGACGTACGACCTCTCGAAGGCGCTCGAGGTCGCCCCGGGCGACGGGATGAGCCAGCGGATGCTCGCCATGATCCACCAGTCGGAGGGGATGGACGAGGCGGCCCTGCCGCTCCTGGAGCGGTTCGTCGACCAGCCGAACCGGAACCGCTCGCAGCGTCGCGAGAAGGCTCGGGTGGCCGAGCTGGTCGCCGCGATCCGGTCCCGGCTCGGGCCGCCGCCCATCACCCGGTGGGCCAACCTCAGCGAGCTGGAACGGATCGTCGCCGACCTCCTGGCGGGCGGCCGGGCCGCCGCCGCCGCCGACGTGATCGAGGGAGCCTTCCGCCCCGAGGCCCGCCCCTGGGATTGGGCCGACCGCCTGGCCCGGCTCCGGCTCCACCTTGGCCAGCCCGCCCGGGCCCGGGCCACCTGGCTCGCCGCCAACGGTGCCCTCACCCCCGTCTCGGTCCGGACCGCCCGCGTGGCCGCCGCCGACTTCGCCGAGGGCGACCTCGACGCCGCCCGCAAGTCGTACCGCGAGGCCATCGCCTCCGACCCCAGCCTGTTCGAAGCCCACTACGGCCTGGCCCTCCTGGAGCAGGACGCCGGCCACGCCCCCGAGGCCCTCGCCGAGGCCCGCCTCGCCGAGAAGGCCGCCGCCAACGATCACGCCCGCGAGGCCGCCCGGCAGATCGCCGCCACGGCCGCCCCATATGCCGCCTCGCCCCCGAAGGGACCTTGATGAGGATCGGTCCCGAGCCCGTCGCCCGGACTTCGGGATTCGACCCCCGGGCGAGATCCTCCCTGAAATCCCGAGAGAGCCTCGAAAGCCGACCGGAGCCGTCCCCATGCCCGTCCTCATCGCCGACTCTTCCCCCGAGTGCTTCCAGTGGGCCCGATGGCCCGAGACCGAGGCGTTCGTCGACGCCAGGATCGCCTCGGCCCTGGAGGGCAACGCCTTCGCCTCGGGCCTGGCCGGGCGGATGGCCCGCGAGACCAGCACCCGGTTCAAGGACTGGGTCGACCACCTGGTCCTCGCCCCGGCCTCGGGCCTGGGGCGGACGCTGGAGGGGCTGGGCTATACCCGCCAGTTGATCCCCTACGCGCCGGGATCGCCCGTCTTCGCCCACGGGGGCGGGATGTTCCCCCGGATCGCCGTCGTGCCGGGGTCAGGGGCGGGCGCCGGGGCGGAGGTCCGCGAGGTGGCGATCAAGGTGGAGTCGGTCGCGGCCTTTTCGAGGGCACATGACCTGGGGCTGGCGATCGAGGGGCCGCCGATGGGCCCGTACCGGGTCGGGCGGGTGGCCGGCGAGGGGACGAGCCTGGCGGCGGTCGAGCGGGTCGGGTTCGTCGGCTTCGACCCCTTCGCCAGCGACATGGCCCGCGCCGGGCGGATCACCCCGCAGTCGGCCCGCGACGCCCTGGCCGCCCGCGAGCTCTGGGAGGGCCGCCGCCGCAAGTTCGCCGACGACGCCGAGGGGTTCGACGCGACCGAGGCGACGCTGGGGCGGGTGATCGAGCTGGCGGGCGGGCCCGACGCCGCCTGCCATCTGGTCTTCGAGTCCGAGCGCGGCTACTGGCAGTCGCGCAACCGGGCGGCCCGGGTCCAGAAGGCGCGGCAGGATCGGCTCGGACTGGGATGGGCCAACCACGACCACCACACGTTCCGCTCGTCGCGACGGCTCTTCCCCCGGCTGATCGCGATGTTCGAGTCGCTCGGGTTCCGGCTCCGCGAGCGGTTCCACGCGGGCGAGCACGCCGGCTGGGGGGCGCAGATCCTCGAGCACCCGACGACCGGCGTCGTGATCTTCGCCGACCTCGACCTCGCCCCCGACGAGGCGACGCACGACTTCGCCCACCACGCCCTGCCCGACCTCCCCCGGCCCAACACCGTGGGCCTCTGGGTCGCGCTCCACGGCGAATCGATCCTCGAAGCCGGGATGCACCACCTCGAAGCCCAGTTCGACTTCGACGCCCTCCGCGCCGACCTCAAGGCCGAGGCCGACGTCGACGTGATGAAGCCGTTCTCCGACTTCCCGTTCCTCCGCCAGGCCTTCACCGCCGGCGAGCGCTGGGCCGTCGACCCCCGGCGGGCCGACCGGGCCCTTGAACTCGGCCGGATCACCCCCGAGCAGCACGCGAGGTTCCTCGCCGAGGGGGCGATCGGCAGCCACCTCGAAGACCTCCAGCGGGCCGAGGGCTACAAAGGATTCAACCAGCAGGCCGTCGGCGCCATCCTCGCGGCCGTCGACCCCCGGCTCCATTGACCGGGGATCGCCCGGATGGACCGAACCCACCGCCCCGAGCCCGGTCTCGCCGGGTGGATGAAATCCACCAATCCCACGGCGTGGCCTGAACATTGGTGGATTTCATCCACCCTACAAGAGATCAGATCGGCCTCTTGCAGGGTGGATGAAATCCACCAGGCCGTCATTGGGGCCTGTGCCCTGGCTCCCGTCGGGCCGGACCGAACCATGGTGAATTTCATCCACCCCGCGAAATCAAGGAGCGGACTGACGCCTCGTCAGCTTCCCGTTCCATTCCTCCCAATCTCCCCAGAATTTGAAGACGGGGGGATGGTTGTTTCGGAGCCAGGCGGTGGCCTCGTCGAGCTTGCGGCGGCGGGGTTCTCCGCTGGCCTTGGCGGCGGCGTCGAGGAGGGCGGCGAGGGGGCGATACATCCCCTCGCGGCGGGCGGCGGCGTCGAGGGCGGCCGAGGCGGGGGCGTCGCCGGGGGCCATCGCGGCGCGGGTGTAGGTGGCCCAGAGGGCGATGGCCGGGTCCTTGTTCTCGCGGAGGAGGTCGAGCGGCTCCCAGGCGATCCGGTAGCCCTCGCCCACGCCGTAGGCCATCGGCCGGACCAGGACCAGGCGGAGCCAGTCGGGCCATTCATGGCTCTTGGCGACCATCACGGCGTAGCCCTTGGGGTCGGATCGGATCGCCTCGGTGGTCAGCCCCTCGGCGACGATGTACCGGACCAGGTCGGGCAAGGTCTTCCGGAAGGCGATCTCCATCCGCTGCACGTCGTTCGCCGCGGGGTGCCGCGTGAAGGCCCAGGCCGCCTGGAGCCGCTCGGGCTCGGGCCGGAAGTCGTCGTTGAGGACGTAGTTGGCCACCCAGAGGTCGCGCGTGATCCAGAGCCCGACGGCGAAGTTCGTCACGAGCAGGATCGAGATCACCAGGCCCGCGATGGCCAGGTAGTAGAGGTTGCCGTACTTCTCCCGGAGCGACATCCGCGGGGGGTCGGGGGTGACGATCTGCAAGTCGGGGAACGACGGCTTGCCGGGCCCGGGCGGGGTGATGATCGGCAGCTTGGGGAAATCGGGCATCAGCCGGGCTCCGTCGGATCTTCGGTCAGGCCCTCCGAGCTTACCCGAAGCGGCGAGATCCGGTCAGCCCCTCCCCTCCCCTCGCCGACCGGCCGCCGGGCCGGTTATGATTGGGCCCGGGACCTTCCCCGCGACCGACACCCGACCCGACCCGGCCGAATCCGATGAAGCTCAAGCGACAGCCCGAGGACTTCCGGGTCGAGGAACTCCCCCTGGTCGAGGGGGGGGATCACGGCCGTTTCGGCTTCTACCGGCTCACCAAGCGGGGGGTCGGCACGCTGGAGGCGATCGAGGAGATCCGCCGCCGCTGGAACCTCTCGGGCCGGCAGATCGGCTACGGCGGCCTGAAGGATCGCCACGCGGTCACGGTCCAGTACCTGACCATCTTCGAAGGCCCACCGCGCGGGCTCCGCGAGGGGGGGATCGAGCTGGAGCCGCTCGGCCGCCTGGCCTTCCCCTACGGCCCGGGCCAGTTCCGCGGCAACCGGTTCACGGTGGTCCTCCGCGACCTCACGGCCGCCGGGATCGAGGCCGCCCGGATCGCCCTGGCCGAGCTGCCCCGCGACGGCCTGCCCAACTACTTCGACGACCAGCGGTTCGGCTCGGTCGGCCACGACGGCGACTTCATCGCGCGGGCCTGGCTCGCCGGCGACCACGAGAGGGCCTTCCGCCTGGCCGTCGCCGAGCCCAACGCCTCCGACCGCGCCGACGCCAAGGCCGAGAAGGCGATCCTCCGCGAGACCTGGGGGAACTGGGCCGACGCCAAGGCCCGCCTCCCCCGCTCGCACGCCCGGAGCCTGGTGACATACCTGGTCGACCACCCGACCGACTTCCGGGGCGGCTTCGCCCGGGTCCGCCGCGAGCTCCGGTCGCTCTACTTCTCGGCCTTCCAAAGCCACCTCTGGAACCTGACCCTGGCCCGACTGATCGAGCGGACTACCCGCCCCGACCAGCGCACGACGGTCGAGTTCAAGGTCGCCCACTTGCCGATCCACCGGGGCCTCGACCCCGACCAGGCCGCGACCCTCCTGGCCGCCCGGGTGCCCTTGCCCGCCTCGCGGACCCGGCTGCCCGAGGGGCCGATGGGCGAGGTCGCCCGCGAGGTCGCCGCCGGGTTTGGCTTCGCTTGGGAAGACCTCCGGGTCAAGCACCTCAAGGACGTCTTCTTCTCCAAGGGGGAGCGACCCGCCCTGTTCCACGCCCGGGGCCTGACCGAGGAGGCCGGCGACGACGACCTCTACCCCGGCCGGAAGAAGCTCAGCCTCGGCTTCGAGCTGCCCAAGGGGGCCTATGCCACGCTGGTCGTCAAGCGGGTGACGGACGCCGCCGCGGGCGGATCCTAGGACCGATTGGTCGGGCATGGTGGGCCTCGTTTCCCTCGGCCCACCCTGCAGATTTGCCCGTGAGTTCATGCGTGGACCGAGAACCCCTTGCGGTAGTCGCGGCGGAGGTGCTGGTCGGCTTCGGAGTTGTTCTTGACGTGCATGGCGGCCGGGTCCCATTCGATCTTGCCGCCGGCCTTCAGCGCGACGACGCCGAGGAGGACGGTCTCGGTCAGCCGGCCGGCGTAGTCGAAGTTCGAGAGGGCCTTGGTCGGGTCGTTTGCGGCGATGGCGTCGACCCACTCCTTGAAGTGGCCGGGAGAGCGGGGCAGGCTGGCCTCGACCTTGGGCGACTCGATGGGCTTGCCGTCGGCCATCAGGGCGTGCTCGGCGCCGTAGTCGTCCTTCGAGAAGAACGTGCCCTTCTCGCCGACGAGGAGGAGTCCGCTCTTGGGTAGCTTGTCGGCGTGGAGCCGCTCCTGGATCTCGGCGAGCTTCTCCTTGGGGAGCTTGTCGCCGCCGTCGTACCAGGTCAGGTCGAGGGGGGCGCGGCCCTCGCGCGGGCCGAAGTGGGTCTTGATGATCGACCAGGCGGGGTAGGTCTCGCGGTCGACGATCCCGGAGGTCTCGACGACCTCGACCGTCTCGGGATCGAAGAGGCCGAGGGCCATCGCGGCGATGTTGATCGTGTGGCAGGCCATGTCGCCGAGGGCGCCGGTGCCGAAGTCGAGCCAGCCCCGCCAGGCGAACGGGTGGTAGGCCGAGGAATAGGGCCGGTCCCTGGCCGGGCCGAGCCACTCGTACCAGTGGACGCCGTTGGGGATGCCGGGGGTCTGGCTCGGCCGGGCGACCCCCTGCGGCCAGATCGGCCGGTTGGTCCAGACGTGGATCTCCTTGACCGGGCCGAGGACGCCGGAGCGGATCACCTCGACGCCCCGGCGGAAGCCGTCGGCGGCGGTCCCCTGGTTGCCCATCTGGGTCGCCAGCTTCTTCTCGGCGGCGAGTGTGCGGAGGACCCGGGCCTCCTCGATCGACCAGGTCAGCGGCTTCTGGACGAACGCATGCTTGCCCATCCGCATGGCCATCGCCGCGGCGACGGCGTGGCTGTGGTCGGGCGTGCTGACGGTGACGGCGTCGATCTTCCCGCCCAGGTCTTCGAGCATCTTGCGGTAGTCGAAGTACTTCTTGGCGTTGGGATACTTCGCCGCCATCTTGTCGAGCGTCTTCTCGTCGACGTCGCAGAGGGCGACGATCTCGCCGTTCTTGCCGGCGTCGTCGGTATCGCTCTGGCCTTTGCCACCCACGCCGATGCAGGCGAAGCGGATTCTCTCGTTGGGGGCGACGGGCCTGGCCAGGGCCCGGGCCGGCCCTTCGGCCAGGATCAGGGAGCCGGCGGCTCCGGCCATCGCGGCGTGATGGAGGAAGTCGCGGCGAGTCGATCGACGCTGCATCTCGGTCTGCCTCCCGGGGGCGGTGAATTGGATGAAGTCGGCGGGCGATCCGGCCCCGACGACCCTCGGGCGAACCGGACCCAAGCCCGAGTATGCCGCGACCCGGGGGCCGCCGCAATCGACCAGCGCGGCGTCGGGCTCAGACTCCGGCCGGGACGTGCGACGCCGCCTCCCCGGCCGGCTCCGCCTCGGCCTCGGCGAGGGCCTCGCCGACGATCGCCGCGGCGATCTCGACCTGGCGGCGGCCCACGCAGAGCGGCGGGCAGAACCGGATCGTGCTGGCGCCGCAGGGGAGCAGGAGGAGCCCCCGGCGGAAGGCCAGCTCGACCACCCGGTCGCGGAGCCCGGGGTCGGGACGGCCGCCGGACTGGACCTCCATCCCGACCATCAGGCCGAGGCCCCGGACCTCCTTGATGATCGGATGGCGACCGGCCAAGGACCGGAGGGCCTGCATGAGTTCCTCGCCCCGCCGGGCGGCGTTGGCCCTGTACCGGCCCTCGACCAGCGCGAGCGTGGCCAGGGCCGAGGCGCAGGCGACGGGGTTGCCGCCGAAGGTGCTGGCGTGGCTCCCGGGGGGCCAGTCCATCACGTCGGCCCGGGCGACGATCGCCCCCAGCGGGAGGCCGTTGGCGATCCCCTTGGCCAGGCAGACGATGTCGCCGGCCACGCCCCAGTGCTCGGAGGCGAACATCCGCCCGGTCCGGCCGATCCCGGACTGGACCTCGTCGAGCACGAGCAGGGCCCCGGCCTCGTCGCAGATCGCGCGGAGGCCGGGCAGGAAGTCGGCGGGCGGGACGATGTACCCCCCCTCGCCCTGGATCGGCTCGACGAAGATGGCGGCCAGCTCGTCGGGCGGGCAGACGGCCTTGAGCTGGAGCCGGACGGAGTCGAGGTCGCCGTAGCTGGCGTGGTGGATCTCGGGGACCAGGGGGGAGAACCCCCGCCGCTGGATCGGCCGCGAGCCGCTCAGGCTCATCGCGCCGTAGGTCCGGCCGTGGAAGGCGCCGTGGAAGGCGAGGACGCGGGGGCGGCCGGTGTGGCGACGGGCCAGCTTGAGCGCGGCCTCGATCGCCTCGGCCCCGCTGTTGGTGAAGAAGACCCGCTTCGGCCCGGGGCCGGGGGCGAGCGCGGCCAGCCGCTCGGCCAGGCGGATCTGCGGCGTGTAGTAGAAGTCCGTGCCCGACATGTGGATCAGCCGGCCCGCCTGGCGGCGGATCGCGGCGACCACCTTGGGGTGGCTGTGCCCGGCGGCGGTGACGGCGATCCCGGCGGTGAAGTCGAGGAAGCGGTTGCCATCGAGGTCCTCGATCATCGCCATCTTCGCCCGGCGGACCACCAGCGGATACGTCCGGGTGTACGAAGGAGACATCACCGCGTCGTCGCGCGACAGCCAGGCCCGGGCCCTGGGGCCGGGCAAGGGGCCGACGATCCGGGGCTCGTCGCGATGCAGGGCGATCATGGCGACTCCTTCCGTGAAGGGAGGTGCGGGCGGCAGGATTCGAGGTCGTGGCGATGTCGATGACGCGATCGGATCGCCACGCCTCCCCCTCCCATCATACGCCGCGAGTCCGCCGGCCGGGTGCCTCCCCGTCCGCGTCCGATGGCCGCTGTCGGGGCGAGATCGGGTCGGACCGCCCGCGGATCTGCCGATCCGGGGATCTCGTCCTTGATGCGGCCGGCCACCCCGCCGAGAATCGGTCGGCCGTCGAAGGGGGCCTCGGGGGTCGTCGGGCGTGGACGGATCGCCCGCCCCGGGGCGCGGATGGAATCGTCGGAGGACTCGACCGATCATGCGACCACGACTCCGCCTCGTCCCGGCCCTCGGGCTCCTCGTCGCGGCGGGGCTCGCCCCGTCCCGGGGGGCCGAGGTCCCCACCCCCGAGTCCGCGCTCGGCTTCCGGCCGGGGGCCGACAACCGCCTGGCGCCCTGGCCGTCGATCGTCGACTACTTCCGGAAGGTCGACGCCGCCTCCGACCGGGTGGTCGTCCGCGAGCTGGGCCGGACCACCGAGGACCGGCCGTATCTCGTGGCGATCGTCTCGAACGAGGCCACGATCAAGGACCTCGACCGCCACCGCGACTTGCAGCGGGCCCTGGCCCGGCCCGGCCCCTCGACCGTCGACGACGCCCGGGCCGTCCGCGAGGCCAAGCCCGTGGTCCTGATCACCTGCTCGATCCACTCGACCGAGACCGCCTCGACCCTGATGGCGACGGAGCTGCTCCACGACCTCGCGACCGGCGACGACCCGGCCACCCTCGAGGTCCTCGACAACACGATCCTCATCCTCGTCCCCTCGGCCAACCCCGACGGCGTCGACAAGGTGGCCGCCTGGTACGAGCGGACCAAGGGGCATCCGTGGGAGGGCGAGGGGATGCCCCTGCTCTACCACAAGTACGCCGGGCACGACACCAACCGCGATTGGTTCATGCTCAACCTCAAGGAGACCCAGCTCCTGACCCGCCTGCTCTACCGCGAGTGGTTCCCCACCCTGGCCTACGACGTCCACCAGATGGGGAGCAAGGGGGCCCGGATGTTCGTCCCGCCGTTCTTCGACCCGATCAACCCCAACCTCGACCCCAAGCTCAACCAGGGGATCTTCCTGATCGGCTCGCACATGGCGGCCGACCTCGCCGCCGCCGCCAAGCCGGGGGTGTTGACGAACGCGATGTACGACAACTGGTGGAACGGCGGGATGCGGACCACGCCCCAACGGCACAACATCGTGGCCGTCCTGACCGAGGCCGCGAGCGTCAAGATGGCCTCGCCGATCTTCGTCGAGCGGGACCAGCTCAAGGGGACCACCCGGGGGTTCGCCGATCATGACCGGGCCGTCAACTTCGTCGACCCCTGGGCCGGCGGCTGGTGGCGGCTCCGCGACATCGTCGACTATGAACTGATCTGCGCCCGGTCGATCCTCACCCTGGCCGCCCGCTACCGCCCGCAATTCCAGGCGAACTACCTCAAGCTCGGCCGCGAGGCGATCCGCAAGGGGCGCGAGGAGCCCCCCTTCGCCTGGGTCGTGCCGGTCGACCAGCGCGACCCGGGCACCGCCGCGAAGCTCGTGGGCATCCTCCACGACTCGGGCGTCGAGGTCCGCCGGGCCCGCGCCGCTCTCACCGCCGACGGCGCGACCTACCCGGCCGGGAGCTGGCTCCTGCCCGCCGACCAAGCCTATCGGGCCCACCTCAAGGACCTGATGGAGCGCCAGGAGTATCCCAACCGGGTCGCCGCCAACGGCCAGGCCGAGCCGCCTTACGACGTCGCCGGCTGGACGCTCCCGCTCCAGATGGGCGTGACGGCCGTCGCGCTCGGGACCCCGTACTCGGGCGACTTCGAGGTCCTCGACCGGATCGAGGCCCCCCGGGGCACGCTCAACGGCTCGGAGAAGCCCGACTTCTACTCGATCGCCAACCGCGGCAACGACGACTTCCGCGTCGTCAACGCCCTCCTGGCGGCGGGGGTCGCGGTCAAGCGGGTCCGGCATCCGGCCATGTCGGGCGCCGACGAGCTGCCGGCCGGCACGCTGATCTTCGACGCCGACGCCAGGGCCCGGGCCGTGCTCGACCGGGTGCTCCCGGCGCTTTCGACCCGGGTCGAGGGGCGGGTCGGGATCACCGCGGCACCGGGCCCATCGGTCGCCCCGGCCCCGATCCGCAAGCCGAAGGTCGGCCTGTACCAGCCCTGGGTCCCGAGCATGGACGAGGGCTGGACCCGCCTGGTCCTGGAGCGGTTCGACTTCCCCTACGCCACGCTCCACGACGCCGACGTCCGCGCCGGCGGCCTCGCCGCCCGGTTCGACACGATCGTCCTGGCCTCGATCCCGGCGAAGACCCTCCGCGAGGGGTACAAGCCCGGCGAGACCGAGCCGGCCTACGTCGGCGGGCTCGGCCACGAGGGGGTCGCCGCGCTCCGGGAATTCGTCGAAGGGGGGGGCCGGCTGGTCTGCCTCGAAGACTCGTGCAACTTCGCCATCGAGGAATTCCGGCTGCCGGTCCGGAACGTCCTCAAGGACCTGAAGACGTCCGAGTTCTACGCCCCCGGGTCGATCCTTCGTTGCCGGGTCGAGGCCAACAACGTCCTCGACGGCAAGGCGACCACCTGGACGTCCGGCGTGGCCGACGAGATCGCCGTCTACTTCGACCGGTCGCTGGCCTTCGAACTGATCGACGTCGCGAAGAATCCGGTCGACAGCCGGGTGGCATACGGGAACGCCCTGGCCACTTATGCGCCGGCGAACACCCTGGAGAGCGGCTGGCTGCTCGGGCCCGAGAAGCTCCAGGGCAAGGCGGCCCTGGTCGCTGTGAAGTTCGGCTCCGGCCACGTCTTCCTGTTCGGCTTCCCGCCCCAACACCGAGGGCAGCCCCACGGGACGTTCCGGCTCCTGTTCAATGCCCTCTATCATTTCGAGGAGCCCGCGGCCCAATGACCGGGCGTCGACGAACCGACCGGGATCGGCGCGCGGTTTGCCCTGCTTCCTGGCGAATGAAGCCTCATGTCCCTTTGCCAAGGAGCATCATCAACATGCCTGCCATGTCCGACTACGCGGTCGCCCCCGGCGAGCACAAAGAAGGCGACATTACCAAGGCGATCGAGCATTACACCAGCCAGGTCCCCTCGGGCACTTATCTAAGCCTGGCCGTCGGCTCGCTCGGCCTGTCGCTGACTCTCCGCCTGCTCGGCCAGAAGCACGCCGCCAACTTCGTCGGCCAGTGGGTCCCGACGATCCTGATCCTCGGCCTGTACAACAAGCTGGTCAAGGTCGAAGGTTCGGAGTGAATCCCCGCCCTGCCCGTCCGATCCGAGGAAAGGCCCGACCCCGGTCGGGCCTTCTTCGCGCGCCCTGCCCCGCTTCGATTCTCGCCCGCGAGACGGCCGAACTGCTCGGTTGACGTCCGCGGCGGGCCCGGAATAGGATGCCGATCGGCCCGATTTTCCGGGTCGGGCAAGGTCTATCTCGCGGAATACCTTCGAGCGTGGTCCCGATCGGGCCGATATTAAGGCTTGAAGGGGATCGGGCGGGAGTCGGCCGAGGTCAGGCCGGATCGTCCCAGGTCGACCCCTCCAGGCCGGGGGCGCTCGCCGATGGATCGGTTGGGAACGGGGCTGGATCGCGCGGGCAACGGACCCCACCAGGCGCACCTGGTGGGCCTGGACGGGGGGGGCATGGCGGGCCTGGCCCAGATGCTCGTGCAGCGGGGATGCGAGGTGAGCGGCTCGGTCCCCGGCCCATGCCCGGAGTCCGACCGGCTCCGGCGGCTCGGGGTCCGGGTCCACCTGGGGCACGCCATCCCGGCCTCGCCCCGGCGGACGGCCCGACTGCTGGTCTACGGCCCGGGCGTCGCCCGCGAGCACCCCGAACGGCTCCGGGCCGCCCGGCTGGGGGTCGAGCAATCGTCGTCCCGCGAGTTCGTCGGCCGCCTGCTCGGGCGAGGCGTGGGGATCGCGGCCGTCGGCGGCCGTCGGGCGGGGGTCGCGGCGGCGATGGTCGGCTGGACCCTGGCGCATGCCGGGCTCGACCCCACGCTCCTGCTGTCGACCTCGTCCCCCCAGCTCGGCGAGGGGGGGCGGCTCGGCCTCGGGCCCCATGTCGTGGTCGAGTCGGAGGGGATGGTCGACGCCTCCGACCTCGCGGGCGTCCGGGTCGTGCTCGTACTCGACGACCGGGCCGGGCCCGACCGCTCGGCCGCGATCCGCCGCTGGGCCGAGTCCGCCCCCCCGGGCGGCTACGTCCTGGGCGAGGCCGACGCGGGCGACCCGCCGTGCCCGCCGGCAAGCTCGGGCGTGGAGGTCGAGCGGTTCTCGCTCGCGCCGGGGCATGCCTGGTGGGGGACCGACCTCAAGGAGGACCGGGGCCGGTACCGGTTCCGGGCCTTCCACCGGGGCCGGTTCGCGATGGAGGTCCGGCTCCGGGTGCCCGGCCGGCAGCACGTCCTGGGGGCGCTGGCCGCCGCGGCCGTCTGCGGCCGGGTCGACGTGGCCCCCCGGGCGATCAAGGAGGCGTTGGAGGAGTTTGCGGGGGTTTCGCGCGGATTCGAGTCACGCGGGAGCTACCGGGGTGTTACCCTGGTGGACGACGAGGCACCCGGCCCCCGGGCCGTGGCGGAGGCGCTGCGGTCCGCCCGCGAGGTCTTCGGCCGGCGGAGGCTCTGCGCGGCCTACCGCCCCGACCCCCGAGGAGACGGGTCGTGGCCGACGGCCCCCGAGTTCGCCGACGCCGACGCCGTCCTGGTCGTGGACGAGGCCGGCCCGCCGGGCGGCCCCAGGGCCCGCGACCTGGCGACGGCCCTCGCCTCGGTCGGCGCGACGGTCTTGCGGGCGGCGGGCCTCGACGAGGCGATCCGAGAGTTGGACCGGCATCTCGAACCCGGCGACGTGCTGGTGACGCTCGGGGCCGGCGACGTGGGGACGATAGCCGATGCATTCCTTCGAAGACTTTCGCGCGATCGTCACGCCTGACGAGCCGCTGGCCCCCCACACCTGGTTCCGCCTGGGCGGCCCGGCCGCCTTCCTGGCCCGCCCCCGCGACGTCTCGCAGGTCGTCGCCCTGCTCCGGCGGTGCCGCGAGGCCGGGGTCCCGGCCCAGATCCTCGGCGGCGGCTCCAACGTCCTGGTCCGCGACGAAGGGTTCGCCGGCCTAGTGATCCACCTGGAGAGCCCGGCCTTCTCCGACGTCGTCGTCGACGGCGGCCGGGTCATCGCCGGGGCCGCGGTCCCGCTCACGGCCCTGATCTCTCAAACGGCCAGGGCCGGGCTCGGCGGGCTCGAAGCCCTCACCGGCATCCCCGGGACCGTCGGCGGGGCGCTCCGGGGCAACTCCGGCGGGCGGCAAGGGGCGATCGGCACCTACGTCCGCCGCGTCACCGTCGTCGACGACTCGGGCGAGGTCCTCGTCCGCGAGCGCGAGGACCTCCGGTTCGATTACCGCTCCTCCGACCTCGACGAGCCGATCATCCTCTCGGCCGAGTTCGCGCTCGAGCCCGAGGACCCCGAGGCCGTGGTCCGGCGGATGCGGCGGATCTGGATCATCAAGAAGGAGAACCAGCCGTACGGGCACCAGTCCTCCGGCTGCATCTTCAAGAACCCCACGCCCGAGCTGTCGGCCGGCACCCTCGTCGAGCGGGCGGGCCTGAAAAACCTGAGGATCGGCGGCGCCGAGGTCTCCGACCGCCACGCCAACTTCATCGTGGCCCACCCCGGCACCCGGTCGGCCGACGTCCTCGAGTTGATCGACCAAGTCCGCCAGAAGGTCCGCCAGCAGTTCGGCCACGAGCTGGAATTGCAGATCAAGATCTGGTGATCGACGGCCCGGACCCCTCGCCCAGCCCGGCTTTGCGACGCGACCCGCCGCCCGGTCGCCGCCCCGGCCGCGCCGACTTATGAACAGCGAGAATCTCGCCGGCCGCGGGTGGCCGATACTCTCCGGTGACCGATCGCGTCCCGTTGGCGGAGGGCCGATGGTGGCCGAGCATCGCGATTCCCCGCACATCGAGCCCGACGAGGCCGTCGAAGAAATCCGGGCCTCGCCGTCGCGCCGGTTCGCGAGCCTGGTCGCCTCGCCGGCCGCCCGCCGGCTCTCGCCCCGGCGGCTGGCCTGGGCCGTCTCGGCCGGCGTGCTCGCCCTCGCGATCGTCGCGGTCGTCGGGGCCCGGGTCGCCCGGTCGGTCACGGATTGGGTCGGCTCGCTCCCCGACTACCAGTTGCCGTTCGAGCGGATCGAGCTCGTCCCCGCGCCCCCGGCCTACATCCGGCCCGGCGCCGCCGGCCTCCTGGAGCAGGTCCGGGTCGAGGCCCGCCACGGCGAGGCCCTCCCCCTGCTCGGCCTCGACCTCAAGGCCCTGGAGAACGACTTCCGCCGCAACCCCTGGGTCAAGGACGTGACGGGCGTCGGGCGGTCGTTCGGGCAGCTCACGGTCCACCTCGTCTACCGCAAGCCGGTGGCCGTGGCCGAGTTCGACAAGGGGGTCTTGCTGGTCGTCGACGAGGACGGCGTGATCCTCCCCCTCGACGACAAGGACGTCGACTGGATCGAGAAAGGGCCCAAGTTCCGGGCCCGCGGCCTCGCCGAGCCGCTGATCGTCATCACCGACGTCAAGCCACCCCGCGAGATCCGTCCCGGCCTGGTCTGGATGAGGGGGGCCGACGGCGAGGCCCCCGACCTCCAGCTCCTCGGCGCCGCCCGGCTGGCGAAGTTCCTCCAGGAGCAGGGCCGGAAGACCCCCGGCGGCCGGGCCACGCCCGAGTTCGTGGCCGTCCAGCCGGAGCCGGAGTCGACCAAGCTGTTCCTTCGCGACTCCGAGATGAACCTGGTCTTCTGGGACGACGCCCCGGGGTCCGAGGCCCGGGGCGGGCTCACGGCGGCGGCCAAATGGGCGATGCTCCTGGATTGGGTCGACCGCCACGGCTCGATCGGGCTGGCGCCGGGCGAATACCTCCGCTTCGGCCACGCGGGGGCGAAGGCCTCCCGGTTCCACCAGGCGGCCGGGCCGAAGCGGGCCCGAGGCCGGTGAGGATGCCATCCCGGGAAGATCGGCCGCCGGGTCGTCCCGTTGAGTCGACGACGAACCCCCGCGCGCCCCTTCGGTTGTCCTGCGGAACTGGGAGATCTGGGTCATGGCGAGCCAACTCGGCCCGAGGTGGTTGAACCGTGTGCAGCGGATCGCGGCACCGACGCACGCCGGTCGGCTGGGCCGGTACGCCCTCCTGGCCGAGCAGGTCAACGCGCTGGAAGCCGAGCTGGAGCGGGAGACCGACGACCAGCTCAAGGCCCGGAGCGTGACCTTGAGGCTCAAGGCCCGCCAGGGCGACTCGCTCAACAGCCTGCTCGTCGCCGCCTTCGCCCTGGTCCGCGAGGCGGCCAAGCGGACGATCAAGCAGCGCCATTACGACGTCCAGCTCGTCGGCGGCGCGGCGATCCACTATCGATGCCTGGCCGAGATGGAGACCGGCGAGGGCAAGACGCTGGTGGCGACCCTGCCGGCCTTCCTCAACGCCCTCGCCGGCAAGGGCGTCCACGTCGTCACCGTCAACGACTACCTGGCCAAGCGCGACGCCGACTGGAACGAGCCGATCTACCAGATGCTCGGGATGTCGGTCGGCTGCATCGAGACCGGCCAGCCCGACGCCTCCCGCCGGGAGGCTTACAATTGCGACATCACCTACGGCACGAGCAAGGAATTCGGCTTCGACTTCCTCCGCGATGAATTGAAGCGGCTCCAGATCGGCAACAACGACCGCAAGACCTTCGAAGAGGCCTTCCTCAAACGCTCCTCGAACTCCGGCGACCCGCCGGTGCAGCGTGGGCACTTCTTCGCGATCGTCGACGAGGCCGACAGCATTCTGATCGACGAGGCGAGGACCCCGCTGATCATCGGGGCCAACAACCAGCCGACCCAGGAGGAGGCCGCCGCCTACGTCGGGGCCGACCAGCTCGCCGCGACCCTCGTGCGGGGCAAGGACTTCAAATACGACCCGGCCGAGCGCAAGGCCGAGCTGAACGCCTCGGGCCGGCGGAAGGTCCAGGTCTCGGCCGGGCACTCTTCGTTCGCCACCCTGACCGTCGACGGCCTCTACGAATACGTCGAGCGCGCCCTCCGGGCCCAGATCGCCTACCTCAAGGACCGCGATTACGTCGTCTTCAACGGCGAGATCGTGATCGTCGACGAGTTCACCGGCCGGATGATGCCCGGTCGCCAGTGGCAGGACGGCCTCCACCAGGCGATCCAGGGCAAGGAGCGGCTGGAGATCACCCTGGAGACGATCACCGCCGCCCGGGTGACCGTGCAGGACTTCTTCCTCCGCTACAAGAAGCTGGCGGGCATGACCGGGACCGCGTCGTCCGACGCCGCCGAGCTCAAGCGGGTCTACAAGGTCAACGTCTTCAAGGTCCCGACCAACCGGCCGGGTCGACGGACCTGGACGACGGACCGGGTCTTCTCGACCGAGGCCGAGAAGTTCCAGGCCGTCGCCGACCAGATCGTCGACTGGCACACCAAGGGCGTCGCGGTCCTGATCGGCACCCGGTCGATCGAGAAGTCCGAGCGGCTCAGCGCCCTGCTCAACCTCGCCGGGATCGAGCACCAGATCCTCAACGCCAAGAACCACGAGATCGAGGCCCAGATCGTCGCCCAGGCGGGCGGGGCCGGCAAGGTCACCGTGGCCACGAACATGGCCGGCCGCGGCACCGACATCAAGCTCGGCCCGGAGATGGCCGCGCAGGGCGGCCTGCACGTCATCGGCACCGAACGCCACGAGTCGCGGCGGATCGACCGCCAGCTCGCCGGCCGATGCGCCCGCCAGGGCGACCCCGGGTTCTGCCGGTTCTTCGTCTCGCTCGAGGACGAGATCCTCGAAGCCTACGGCGAGAAGCCCGCCGCCCGGCTCCGCAAGCGGCACGCCGGCCGCGGCGAGCTGACGAGCGGCCCGATGCGGCGGCTGGTCCTCTCCGCCCAGGCCCGCAAGGAACGCCAGCACCACCGCGACCGCAAGCTCCTGATGAGCTACGAGAAGCAGCGGGCCGAGATGCGCAAGAACATGGGCCTCAATCCCGTGCTCGGCTGAGCCCGCCCCCCCCTGGCGTCCGGCCCGGCCCTGTGCTCCAATCGTCGCGGGACGACTCGACGATCGACCGGGGCTGGCTCGTCAATGGACATCATCTACCGCTACGACCCGCACCAGTCCGTCGTCATCCCGTCGTACGACGACGCCGACTCCGCCGAGCGCGCCCTCCGCGAGGGCAACCGCCGGTTCGTCTCGATGGTCGCCCGGGTCCAGTCCGAGGTCTTCGGCGAGGAGCCGGGCCGGCCGATCGTGATCCAGGCCAGCCCGCTCTCGCTCGGCTTCCCGCTGGTGACCGGCCGGGCTCCCTTGCAGAACCCCTTCGCCGTGATCCTGGGCTGCTCCGACGCCCGCGCCCCGATCGAGCTGATCTTCGAGCACTCGCACAACGAGCTCTTCGTCGTCCGGGTCGCCGGCAACGTCCTGGGCACGGAATGCCTCGGCAGCGTCGACTACGCCGCGCGGCACTTCGGCGAGAGCCTCCGCCTGGTCGTCGTCCTCGGCCACACCGGCTGCGGGGCCGTGGCGGCGGCCGTCGACCTCTACCTCGACCCCGACGAATACGGCGCGATCGCCGAGACCCACGCCCTCCGGACCATCGTCGACCGCATCCTCGTCGTGATCCGCGTCGCCGCCAAGGCGATCGAGCGGCGGTTCGGCCGGGCCGCCGAGTCGCACCCCGGCTACCGCGACGCCCTCTGGGAGATGGCCGTCTACCTCAACGCCGCCCTCACGGCGCACGACCTCTGCCGCGAGCTGGACCTCGCCGCCCCCGGCGGGCTCCGGGTGGTCTACGGCGTCTACGACCTCCTCTCCCAGCGCGTCTTCGCCTCGCCCCACGAGGACGACGCCTTCTGGCCCGCCCCCCGGACCTCGGCCGAGTTCACCGCCCTGGGCGACCGCCTGGCCGACTCGGTCGTCGCCCGCGGGATCGTCGGCCGGTCCTGACCCGACCGGACCTGATCGATCAGGACCGGCGGATCTCCTTGTCGAGCCGATCGAGGTCGCCGAGGTGCGTCGTCGCCAGCGCGACCCGCTTCGCCGGGTCGGGCTGCTCGCGGAGCGCGGCGAGGTACGACCGGAACCTCGCCAGCCGTGCGGCCTCCTTCAACATCTTGTGGGCGAACATCCAGTACTCGGCGTAGGCCACCTGCTCGGTCTTCTCGTCGTTGCCGAACTTGTCGTCGGCGACGAGGTCGGCGAGGGGAATCCACTTCACGCCCGCCGCCAGGCCGTCGCGGAGCCCCTGGAGCCGGCGGAGATTCCGGGCGCCGATCACGCCCTTCTTCCTCGGCCGCCACGTCTCGCAGTAGGTCGCCAGCCCTTCGCTGACGCAGAGCGGGACGTCGGCCTTGAGCCCCAGGACGCCCGTGTTGAAGGTGAGCTGATGGATCGTCTCATGGACCAGCTTTAACGTATTGTTCTCCTCGGGCGCCGCGTCGTTGACCGCCCGCCTCGGCCCCTTGGGGCGGGAGTCGAACGTGACCAGCCGGTTCTCGCCGAGGTCGAAATGGCCGCCGATCGCCTCGTCGACGAACCCCTTCTCGAACGCCGCATAGGACTGGGGGCTCGCCAGGATCACGACCGTCAGCTTGTCCTTCGGGCGGGCGAGGTCAAACCCCTTCTCGCCGAAATGCTTGCGATACTCGGCCGCGACCGCCTCGCAGACCCCGAGCGCCTCCTTCTGGAACGCGGGCGGGGCGTCGCCGATCCCCCGATAGCTCTCCGACTCGAACACCTCGAACGGGCCCATCCCCGCCGCGCGGCCCTTGGCGCGGATCGGCTCCAGGGCGTCGGCGGCCCGGGCGCTGTCGGGAAGGAAGATGAGGCCGGAGAGGGCCCCTTGAATCCAGGATCTTCGGGGAATCGTCGCGGTTTCGCGAGTCATGGTTGCGGCCTCGGGAAGGGGGGGGGTCTCACGATGACTCGCGAAAGATCGATTTGATCTCGCGGCGTCCGTGCAGGATTCGGAGGATTTGGATATCGTCGCCCTCGATCCGATAAAAGACCAGGTAACCTTTGACAAGTCCCGTTCGAAGTCCGGGGCTCAAACTTTCGCGACTCCGCCCCGACTCCGGCATTCGGGCGAGTGCCGGACAGCGGGCCTCGATCGCCTTCAGAAGCCCACGAGGAGAGGCGTCGATGGACTGCAAATACTCGACGATCCGGGCGAGGTCAAGAATCGACGTGTCGGACAGCCGGTACTCACTCAGAGGCTATCCGGGAAGTCGGTTTGACCCTAGAATTCCCGAGGTGGCCGAGACTTGCATCATCGCTCAACCCACGATACCCCCGATGCGTAAGCCCTACACGACCGACCTGACCGACACCCA